>CEVQ01101527.1_pt1 | contig 280528 bp, 214 predicted proteins | sample 356551 | NCBI WGS metagenome assembly CEVQ01 (sample SAMEA2623756, study PRJEB7988) | marine metagenome | biome: marine biome (ENVO:00000447); feature: mesopelagic zone (ENVO:00000213); material: "saline water (ENVO:00002010), including plankton (ENVO:xxxxxxxx)" | depth 250 m | reverse complement strand
GTTAATCAGAGGGTCCTTGGTTCGAGCCCAAGAGGGGGAGCCCAGTAAACAAAAGCCTTTCGAGAAATCGAAAGGCTTTTTTATTTTCACGGGTACAACATGGGTACAACATCTCCAAAAACCCATTTTATCCCTATCTTGGGATATGGAAAAATTGGGAAACATGTTGGCTTTGTGGTTACATGGCCAATGGTCTATGCTCAAAAAGGCCGATTCTAAGCTCAACAGCCTTTCACTAAATGGACTTTCCTTTATTGTCATTCTTCTCTTTGGAGTGATTCCGTTGACAGTATATTTCATGTTTTCAGGAACTCATTATTCTTGGCAACAAATATTGGCAAGCTTTCTTTTAGTAATTATTCTCTTTATCCTGGTGCTTATCGTTGTGATTGGTTGGTTCAAGGCTAGGGAGTTGGAAAAGTCCAATGCACATGGATTTACATTCAAAAAGCTCTCCATCAAAAAATTGGACAAGGAGTATTTTGGTTTTGATGATATGGATGCGGCCAATCTTGAAAGTTTGATGAACCTATTACCTTTCCAAGAAAAGATTGTCATTAGGGAAGTCCCGAAGAACAAACAGTCTGGAAATTTGCGGTTCCTGTTCACTTTTTTGGACCTGATAGTGACAGATGGCATCCTGGAACTTGGAACAGAATCGAGGGAAGCACTTCTTACACTTTTACAAAGCAAGTTCACTTTTGAACATGGCGAGGTCAATAACAATACATTTACTTCTAGTTATTCCAAATGGTCTCAAAAGACCAAGGATGGGGACTATGATGATTTGCGTAAAAGAATGGCCATGGCACTGGGATTTTCCCAATAACAGTGGAACAAACACCCTATTAAGGAAAAGATAGGGAAAACAAAGAGCAATCCACGTTTCCCTATTTCTCATTTGCATTCGCTCACATATGTTTGCCCTGTACAAACAAGTATTCGGCCGTTTACCTATTCTCCAATTCCTAAAACAATTATAATGGAAAATCAGCAGAATGTGGTAGCAATACTCAACGAGATCAAAGGGCTCTTGTCCCACAACAAGAAAATTATGAATGTGGACGACCTAGTGGCCTATACCGGGTTGTCAAAGAGCAAGATCTATAAGCTTACCCAATTGAAGCTTATACCCATGGGCAACAATAGGCATATCCGACAGATATTTTTTGACAAGGATACCATCGATAAATGGCTGATGGGCAATCCAAACCTTTCAGATGAACATCTGGAGCTGGAATTCAACAAACAGCTTCAACGGAACCGGAAGGATCTGTAGCTAAATCTGCATAAGCCTTATGGACAGTATTCCCTATATCAGGGTCGGGACCACTTTTTACAAGTTGGTCAGGATTCCGACCATATCCGGACATTTCAATGAGCAGTTGGTTCCGTGGAACGAGCATATCATCAAGCAGGACCATGGCAAGGACTATCTGGGCAAGGTGCCTAAATATGATGGATTCGCTTGTATCCCCTGTCATGTCGATTTCAAGAAGGAACACCATGGTTTCTACAATACCTATTCCCCTTTGGCGCACGAACCTAAAGAGGGAAGCATTAAAAGGACACAGGCCTTTTTGAAGCATATCTTCGGAAACCAGCTGGAACTGGGACTGGACTATTTGAAGCTTCTTTACCAAAGACCCGTTCAGGTGCTCCCCATCCTTTGTCTGGTCTCCTCCGAAAGGAACACTGGGAAAAGCACCTTTCTCAAATGGCTCAAGGAAATCTTCGGAAACAACCTGACATACTTGACCAATGACAGCTTTGCAAGCCAGTTCAACGCGGACTGGGCCAACAAGCTGCTGATATGCGTTGACGAGGTACTGTTCAACAAAGAGGAGCTTACCGAGCGCATCAAATATCTGAGTACCACCAACCGGAACAAACTGGAGGCAAAAGGCAAGGATAAACGGGAAGTGGAGTTTTTCGGCAAGTTCATCCTTTGTAGTAACAACGAGGACAGTTTTATCAAGATCGATGCCCATGAGACCCGGTTCTGGGTACGGAAAATCCCGTCACTAAAGAAGGAGGACACCGATTTCTTGGACCAGTTGGCCCAGGAAGTGCCCGCTTTTTTGCATTTCCTTTCAAAAAGGGAGTTTAGTTCAAAGCAAAGAACACGAATGTGGTTCACCCCAAAACAGGTCCATACACCAGCATTGAAGAAACTGGTGAACAATAATCGGAACAGGGTAGAGAAGGAATTGGCCAGCCTACTGCTCAGCGCCATGGAAAAGTTCGAGATGGACTCTGTGGACCTTTGTCCCATCGATGCCCTGCACATGCTCAACCGCACACGGGTCAAGACAGACCTGACCCAATTGAGGCGGTTGTTGAAAAACGATTGGAAGCTGGACAACCAGACCAATTCCAACAAGTATCAAAAGATCACCATCTGGAACAACGGTGAGATCAACACCGAGGACGCCAAGGGAAGGTACTTTACCATAAAAAAGAATTTTTTGGTCCAAAATTTTGATGATTTGATGACAGATTGATAAAGACCCAGTGTTAATAAGGGTTCAGGCTGTCATCACTTTGTCATCATTCTGTCATCAAAATAAAAAATGATGACAGGTACCATGAAGAAAAAAACAAAAGTGATGAAACGATGACAAAATGATGACGGGGAAACAACCAGTATTTATAGGGTCTCCCAGAGGTCTGTCATCAAATCATCAAAAATCGATTAAAAACTGAACCATGAAAGAAAAGAGATTGGACTGCGAAAAAGCCCGCAACATTGACATCGTTTCCACGCTGGCCAAGTCGGGGCACTTTCCAGTCCGGGAAACGGAAAAAGAAGCTTGGTTCCTCAGCCCGTTTCGGACCGAGACCCAAGCCTCTTTCAAGGTATCATTGAAGGAAAACTATTGGATAGACTTCGGGACCTTCGAAGGGGGCAGTACCATAGACCTGGTCATGAAAATGGAGAACTGTTCTGTAAAGGAGGCCTTGGAACGACTGTCCGGGAACATTGGCCATTTTTCTTTTCACCGGCGGCCGAATCCAACCAAAACGGAACATAGCGCCAATCCGATTGAAGTTATCGAGGAAAAGGAAATAAAACACAGAGCATTACAGACCTATTTGCGGTCCAGAAAAATCTCGATTACAACAGCCATAAAGCTGTGCAAGGAAATCCACTATCAAATAGGTGGTCGAAAATACTTTGCCATTGGACTTCAAAACAGGTCGGGAGGCTGGGAACTTAGGAACAGATATTGGAAAGGGTCCACATCGCCAAAGGATGTTTCGATGATTAGGAACCAATCAAAGAAATTGGCGATAACGGAAGGCATGTTCGATATGCTCACCCTAATGGAGCTGATGCCGGAAATTGGAAACAGCCATGACCTTTTGATATTGAACACCACGGCCTTTGTAAAACGGATGATTTCTGAAATAGGGGAATATGAAAGTGTGGAGTTGTTTCTTGATAGGGACAAAACGGGACTTGGGATGACAGAACTTTTATTGGAAAGGTGTCCGAAAAGTAGGGATTTGTCCTTCCTCTATGAAGGTTTTAAAGATATAAACGAATGGAAGGTAAAAAGCGCGAAGGATGAAGTTCGGCAACGAATTCAAGATGTGTCATTGTCATGACAAATCTTGCTTTTGCTCCCGAAGGTCGCAAAAGATGATGTGAAAATGAAGAAAGAGTTCGTCCAGTTCCGGTGCTCGGTCTACGAGAAGAAACTGCTGAAAGTCAAGGCCCGAAAGAGCGGTCTTTCCATCAGTGAGTACTGCCGCCGTGCCGCCTTCGAAGACCGGATCGTGGAGCGGATGACGGACGAACAGATAGAGGCCTATAAGCTATTGGTGAAATACCAACGCAACTTTAAGTTGATCACCAATATGTTCCGGAAGCGGAACCCCAGATTAGCGGAGGAAACGGCCCAACTGGCCAAAGAGATACGGCAACACCTTTTAAACTTCAAGAAATGATAGGCATGGGAAAATCCATATCGCACACCGCAGCCTCCATAAGCTATGGAATGAACGAAGAGAAAGAAGCCGAGATTATCCACAGCCAATATCTGGCCGGGGAGACCCCAAGGGAGATCACCGAGGAGTTCAGGATCATCCAAGAGCAGAACGAGCTGTGCAAAAAGAACACGCTCAGCTTTGTGCTGAGTCCCACCATCGAGGACGGCAAGAAACTGGAAGCACAACAACTCAAGGAAATGACCGAACGGTTCCTTAAGGAAATGAGGCTAAGGGAACATCAGGCCGTGGCATTTGTCCATAGGGACAAGGAGCATATACATGTCCACCTGTATGCCAACCGTATAAGTTTTGAGGGCAAGGCCTACAATGACAGTTTCATCGGAAAGCGAAGCCAACAGATGGCCGAGCGGGTGGCCAGACAGATGGAACTTACCACGGTAAGGGAGGCACAGCAAGAAAAACTGTACCGGATGCAGGAGCTCCGATCTGAAATACAGCGGATCCATGAAAAGGTCATGGCCCAGGAACGGCCAAGGGATTTTGACCAGTACATCAAATCCATGGAGCAGAACAATGTAAAGGTCATTCCGAGCATCAACAAACAGAACCAACTGCAGGGCTTCCGGTTCGAGTACAAGGGAACGAACCTCAAGGGAAGTGAGGTCCACCGTTCCATGTCCATGGGAAGGATAGCGGGCCAAATGAATTTTGAAAAGAATATGGCACAACGGATGGCCAAGGACAAGAGCATGGAACTTTTGGGTAGGACAGTGAATGTCCCAACAAGTTTCACCAAGACCATCATAAAGAAAACCATCAAACTGGCTATAAAGGTGGTCAGGGACACTGGAATAGGAATCTAAACAGAATATCATGGCAAAACTGGATGAAATAGCGGAACTGTTGACTGAGGAGATCAACGGCTTTGAGAAGAGCATCGGCCGTTTGGAAAAGGTGCATGATAATTTACGGAACCTTCCGTTAAGGCCTGACACCACTGAGATCAGCGCACTTCTAAAAGAATACAGTAACGATCAAAAGAAGACCATTGAGGAACAACAAAGATTGATGCAAAGGATCCTTGGCAAGGTGGAGAAATCTATTCTATTGCCGAGTTGGGTACTAAAACTGTCCTGGGGATTGTTGGTTTGTGTCGTATTGGTCCTTGGTTTTTCAATCTATCAGGTATCAAGGATATCAAAGAAAGAAGAGGCAGCATATATCAAAGGACGGGACAGTGCGATGGGACATTATGGGACATTCCTTGATGAGAGCCCACAGGCAAAGGAACTGTACCAAAAATGGCTGGAGGAAAATGGCAAAAAGTAGGACAGCGCCCTATCCTATTTTTGCTTTACGCTTATCTTCCCGAACGCTACAAAAATAGGACAGGATCCATGCGCTGAAGTTGTGAGTAAGGATTTGGGACTAAGTTACAGTTAAATCAATATTGGGAGATCTATTTAAGACCCTTCTGAAATGAAAAAACCCTTAGAGTTCCATATTTTCATCGCATTATAAGTATCTTCATAAATTAAAAGACCCTCAATGTCCTTGGTCGATTCGATGAGTTTTTTGGCCCTTTCAGGTCCTAATACCATACAAGCGGTAGCCAGCGCATCGGCTTTTTCAGCATCCCGGCATTTGATGCTTGCCGAGAGTAGGCCGTGTGAGACCGGATAACCTGTTTTTGGATCGATGATATGTGCTCTTTTATTGCCTTGGTCATCTACATAGAACTTGCGATAGCTTCCCGATGTGCTGAGCGAGGTATGGTCCAGTTCCACGATGTCCACCATTTGCTTGTTGGACTTTCCCAGGTCGTAATACGGGTTGGCGATGCCGATCCTCCAGATTTTCCCCTTGGGATTGACACCCTTGCATTTCAGTTCCCCACCAATCTCGATTTTATAGTTTTCAACATTTTGCCCATCTAGAAATGCTGCTATACGGTTTAGGGTGTAGCCTTCTCCAAGGGCGGTAAGGTCTAATTTCACCGATTTTTTGTTGACCTGTATCCTTTCTGGTCCTATGGATAGGTTTTTGGAGAATGAGACCAATTCGAGTAAGGTGCCAATTTGGGTGGAATCGACCATCTTTCTTTTTTCCAACCAAAAGCCCCAAACTTCTATCAAGGGCATCAAGGTGGGTTCAAACGCACCATCTGTAATTTGGTGGTATGTTGCCGCTCTCCTCAATTGTTCCAAAAGGATTGTGGAAGGGTTTTCCAAATAACCTTTTTGGTTAAACTTACTGATCTCTGAACCTTTATCATAACTGTTTATGGCCTTGCTGACCTCTTTGAAGATGGAGTCGAAGGAAGTGCCATAATCATTTGCAGCTGTATAGACCACGGAGAAATAGGTGCCATAAACCGAACCTTTATTTTCCCTATATGGTGTTGTTGGGCCACAACTGCAAAATAGTAGTGCACAAAAAAGCAGCAGAAACAATTGAAAATGACCGCTTTTCATATCTAGGGATGTAAGGGTTTTAAACGGATCCAAAAAGTGGCCCCCTCATTTTCCTTGGAACGCACGCCGATTTCCCCTCCCATGGCCTTGATGAATTCCTTGGAAATGGCCAACCCAAGACCTGTTCCGCCCTTTTCACTCTTGTTGAGCCGAACATATTTTTCAAAAATGCGTTGTTGGTCCTTGGCATTGATGCCAGGGCCATTGTCGGAGACCTCGATATGGACCATTCCGTTCCTTACAAAGGCGGAAACCCCTATGGTTCCTTCCTTTGGTGTATAGCGAATGGCATTGGTCAAAAAGTTGTTGAGGGTCCACAATACTTTATGGCTGTCCACCTTTATGGAGGGCAAATTTTCCGCTACCTGCTTTTCAATATGGATGTTCCCATATTTTAAGAAAGGCTGTACCGTTTGTATGGCTTCAGTGACCAAGATTCCGACCCCAATGGGTTCCATCTCAAAATCGATGGTCCCTGATTCTATTTTGGAGAGATCGAGTATCTCGTTGACCATCCTACGGATCCTTGAGGCCTGTTCATTGATCTTGTCCACATAGCCCTTTTGCTCTTCGTTGAGTTGGCCCACTTTAAGGCTGGCCAATAGATCGGTGCTCATCTCGATGGCGGCCACAGGGGTTTTGAGCTCATGGCTCAAGGTGGCCATGAACTGGGTCTTTCGCACATCTTTTTGGATAAAGTCGGTCACATCGTCCATAATGATGAAACGGTCATGGGACAACTTGGTGCTGTCCGGTAGTTCGGTATCGGTGACAATGGTTCGTTTGGAAAAAAGCTGTTCCTTTCCATTGAGGACCACCCTAAACAATTGACGTTCATCCCCGGGACCATCCGCACGGATCATCATCTGCAACAGGTCATTGGTCCTGGCGACGGACCCCACATCATGCCCGATGACATCCTTTTTCCTTTTTTGGAGCATCTCTAACATGATATCATTGACGAATAAAATGCTGTTTTCCTCCGAAATCCCCAAAATGGGGATGTCAAATTGTTCCACGATGGCATTGAGCCGATTGCGTTCAGCCATCAATTTGGACATATTGCTGCGCTCAAAGGTCCGCAGCCGTCCGATCATGTCATTGAAAGCGATGGCCATTTGCCTGAACTCGTCCCTTCTATCCTCATTGACAGAGACATTGTAGTTCCCCGCGGAAATGGCCTCCATCTGTTCGCTGATTTCCTGGATGGGTCTAATGAGATAACCGGGAATCCGGAAAATATAGAAAAGGGTGACCAAGATGGCCGTCAGCGCAAAAAGGGAGGAGTACAAAATAGCATCATCCGCCGCTTGGACCGCTTTTTGGTTTTGGACCTCCACTGCCTTTTCATTGAGCTGAAAAATACGGTTCAGAACCGATCTGGCTTTATAAATGGCGTCCCTTGTGGCATTGTGGATGGGTGTAGTCCCCTCGACTTTGGATAGGTTGTCCTGTATTTTCATCAAATGTTCTTTCAAGACAAGGGTCAAGGTGGCTTCACCAGTTTCAGTGATGTTCACATTTTGCTTTTCGAAAGTCGTCCATAGCACATCCATTTCCATGATCATCCTTGAGGTGTCATCCTTATGGGCCAAAATGGCGTCCAGAGTTTGTTGCATTTCTTGGACATAGAGCAAGGAGCGGTAATTGTCCTGTACGATTTGACGACTGTTCTCCGCCAAGCGGTTGACAAAATACCCGCTTAGCCCAATACTGGCCACAATGATCAGGAACAAGGCGGACAATAGCAATATGAGTTTTCTTTTAATGGTCATTTTCCCAATATTTAAGCGACAATTACCACATCGGTATCTTCATTTTCCAGCTTGGACAATAAGTTCTTGAAATGGTTCCTTCCCAATAGTTGTTTGAGCAATGTACTTTTTGGTCTTCCAATGACGACAGTGGTGATATTTTCTTCTTTGATCACCTTATAGATGGCTTCAGCAACATCATCATTTTCCCTTTTCAGGGTTTTTGCACCTTGCTCTGCGGCCCATTTTAGGTTGTTTAGCAATTTACGTTGGGCGGCCAATTTCACCTTATAGGTGCTTTCCCTTGAGATCTGTACATACAGGACGACCCATTTGGCCTGGTAATGTGTACTCATCCGGGCGGTCTTACGCAATATTTTCTTGGCTCCCTTATCATTGGTACTGATGCAGGCCAAGAACTTTTCAAAGGGAAGGGGGGCACTGGCATTCGTGATCTTGTGTTCTACCTTTTCCGCCACTTTTCTTAGTGCGAGGTCCCTTAGGTGCAGTATTTTTTCGGGTTGAAAAAAATTCATCAGGGCATATTCCGCCCGTTCCTGTTCATAAATTTTTCCATCTTTTAATCGCTGGATCAAATCTTCTGAAGGTAGGTCAATGTTCACCACTTCGTCGGCATGTTCCAAAAAATGGTCGGGAATAGTCTCGGATATAGTAATCCCCGTTATTTGCTGCACTTTTTCCATTAAACTTTCTAGGTGCTGCACATTGAACGCCGTGATTACGTTGATGCCATGACCAATGATTTCGAGCACATCTTGCCATCTTTTTTCGTTCCTGCTACCGGGTATATTGGTATGGGCAAGCTCATCGATGAGCACCACACTGGGCCTACTATCCAAAATGGCTTCGAGATTGAGCTCGGTAAGTTTTTTGGATTTATAGAAAACCTCTTTTTTTTGGATGACAGGAATCCCCGTTACCAAAGCTGCTGTTTCCTTTCGGTCGTGCGTAACAATCTCCCCAATTCGCACATCAACCCCCTTGGCCAATAGATCATGTGCCTCTTGAAGCATCCGGTAGGTCTTTCCCACCCCTGCGATCATGCCGATATAGACCTTGAGCCGTCCCCGTCGGGGACGGCTTATTTGTTCATAAAAATCATGCTCAAGGTTTTCCATCGGTCAAATCAGCGCATAGAGTTCCTTTATCTTATTGCCGGACACCTCGCAATACATGCAACATTCAAATACCTCATTATGGCCATGGGTGCGACAGTGTCCCTCAAAGCTAACAACTATATGGCTCTTGTCCCTCACCACATATTTTTTATTTGTGATTTCCTCTGCTATGGGAACCGTAAAATGTGCATTGAAATAATCCAAGGCCTCTTTTTTGCCCTCCAGGTAAGTAGGGCGGTCGTGTGAATGGAACGGTAGGTGCACCTTGCAATCCTCACACAACATGGCTTGGATTTTGGTGGAATTGCCCTCTAACAAGGCCTCAATTAAATCTTCGATGATGTTTTTTAGTGGAGCCATAGGTTCAAAAATTGAATAGATGGTCCAAGTACCACCCCATGGTGAAGAGCACTTCTAAACGATGGTCAACGGTTTCCCCGTCCTTTACAAAAAGCCCCAAGTCATCTTCGGTGCCGGCATATCGGGCTTCGGCCCGTATGTAGGCATTGGCAATGGGACGATATTCGGTGCCCAAGGTGTAGCCGACCAGTTCCACTCCCGCTGGATTGCCAACGGTATCCAACATGGTTCCGGTGATAAAACCGTTCTCGTCCTTGAACAGCTCAAAACGGCCCGTGATGCTCCACCTCGGGTCAAATTGATAGCGTAGAGTAGCGAGGGCATTGTACATGGTGGCAGTCTCTTTGGGGTTTTCCAATTGACTGTTTGATTGCAGACCATGATCGAATCCTAAGGTCAAAAACACTTTATCGTTCCAATTTTGATTGAGATATATATTTTGGTAGAAACGTTGTTGTTTGGGGAAAATTCTGTCCTCGCTTTCCCTTCCATAAAGGTTAGTGTATGTAATGGAGGTGTTATTGGAAAAATCATGGCTTACCAGGACCCCTGCCGATTTTGCATCGTTGTTGTCCACAAAACTATTATATCCGTTCAAGCCCCAAACTTCAAAGTGCCAGTTGGCCACATTCCCATAACTCAATTTTGCACCTGCCTGATAGAAGGGTTCGTTATAAGTGGCAAAAGCGGTACTACTGAGCATATTGCTTTTGGGCAGGAAGCTTTCGGTTCCGATATGTGTGGCAAAAAACCCGGCGTCCAGCCATAGGCCTTCCAATATCCGGACACCCATATTGGCCTCCTGGATCATATTGAAATCGTTGCTCCAGGTGGCCTGTGGTATATCGCCATAATGCACTGTAACATTGCCCCGGACATTTTGATGTTCGTAATGCAGTCCCAACTGGGCCACATTTACCCCAAACGTATTGTCCCGGGCCCCAACGGTGATGTTGGGTTGGAACTCCTGCTGACCGATATCGTTGCTATAGGCTGCAAAGTATCCATCCACATAAGCGGATAGCCTTAACTGGTGTGGTTTGTCCTGGGCTTTTTGGGCCATAAGGGCAGCAAACCCAAAAAGGGTTACGATCCATAGAATCAATTTTTTCAAGTCTTTTGAGTTAATTTGAGGTTCTTGAATGGGCCACTTGTGAATCCATTTCATCCAAAGCGATGTTCAGTTGCAGTACATTTACGATATCCTTTGGGCCAAAGAGCCCCAAAAGGGCACCTTCATTGTGCCTATCTATGAGGTTGACTAGGTCCTCCTTGGCGATATTGCGTACTTTGGAAATCCGATTTGCTTGGAGTAGGGCCGCTTTTTTCGAAATATGGGGATCAAGGCCAGAGCCGGAAGCCGTGATTAGTTCCACAGGAATTTCCGATTTGGCAAGCCCCGGATTGTGCTCCATCAATTTCTGGCTACGCTCCTTGATTGCTTTTAACAGCTCTGGGCTTTGGTTACCATAGTTGCTACCTCCTGTTGAGGAACCATCATAATCCACGGCGGAGGGGCGGCTCCAAAAATAGCTGTCGCTATAAAAAGCCTGGCCAACATTTTCGTAGCCAATCAGCTTATCCTCCTTATATATCGGTTTTCCTTCAGCCCCGCATGAGGAAATCAAGCTTCCCAGTGAAGTCATGGCCAATGGGTACAAGGCCCCGAAGACAATAAGGGTGATCAATGTCAATATGATATTTGATTTTAGATTTTTCATTGGATTCAATTATTAAATGAACAAGTTTACGATCAGGTCGATAGCCTTGATCCCCAAAAAGGGGACAATGATCCCACCCAAGCCGTACAACAATAAATTTCGGGTCAATAGGGTAGCGGCCCCCACAGGACGATATTTTACACCACGCAAGGCCAAGGGGATCAAGAAAGGGATAATGATCGCATTAAAAATGACCGCACTCAGGATGGCGGTTTCGGGCGAGGCCAATTTCATGATGTTCAAGGCTTCCATTCCCGGAATGGCCACCACGAACAGGGCCGGTACTATCGCAAAATATTTGGCCACATCATTGGCAATGGAAAAGGTAGTCACGTTTCCACGGGTGATGAGCAGTTGTTTTCCAATCTCCACGACCTCTATCAATTTGGTGGGGTCATTGTCCAGATCGACCATGTTGGCCGCCTCTTTGGCCGCTTGGGTCCCGCTGTTCATGGCCACCCCCACATCTGCCTGTGCCAATCCCGGGGCATCGTTGGTGCCATCCCCCATCATGGCCACCAGTTTACCTTGGGCCTGTTCACCTTTAATGTATTGCATTTTGTCCTCGGGCCTGGCCTCTGCAATAAAATCGTCCACGCCGGCCTGCTCTGCAATGAATTTTGCCGTAAGAGGGTTGTCCCCGGTCACCATCACGGTTTTTACCCCCATTTTACGCAATCGGGTAAAACGTTCGCTGATTCCTGGTTTTATGATGTCCTCCAAACGAATGACGCCCAGAATCTTATGATTCACGGCCAAGGCCAGGGGAGTCCCCCCATTATTGGCAATTTCATTTATCCTTTCCCCAAGGAAATTTTTGTCGGTTTCCGAGGATTGGGTGCCCCATTTTTTGATGGCATCCCAAGCGCCTTTTCGGATTTGGCTCCCATTGGACAGATTGACCCCGCTCATTCTAGTTTCTGCCGAGAACCCAATGAACTCGGCTCCCCTGAGCATGGGGTGCGCTTTGTCGGTTTTTAAGTTAGCTCCCAATTTCTTACGGGCCAATGCTACGATGCTCTTGCCTTCAGGGGTATTGTCGGACAAAGAACTGATCAGACACAATTGGATGAACTCCATTTCCTCATTCCCGTTCAAGGGAACCAGTTCCGTGGCCTCGCGGTTTCCAATGGTAATGGTACCGGTTTTGTCCAACAACAGGGTGTCAATGTCTCCGGCAGTTTCTACGGCCTTTCCCGATTTGGCAATGATATTGGCACGTAGTGCACGGTCCATTCCCGCGATACCGATGGCCGACAGCAACCCGCCAATGGTGGTTGGTATTAAGCAAACGAAGAGGGATATCAAAGCGGCTATGCTGATCGGGGTATTGGCATAATCCGCGAAGGGTTGCAGCGTGACCGTTACGATCAAGAAAATGAGGGTGAAACTGGAAAGCAGGATGGTCAACGCAACTTCATTGGGCGTTTTTTGACGATTGGCCCCTTCCACCAAACTGATCATTTTATCCAGAAAGCTGCTGCCGGGGTCGGCGGTGACTTTTACGATGATCCTGTCGGAAAGTACTTTCGTACCTCCGATCACGCTGTCACGATCGGTCCCCGCTTCCCGTATCACAGGGGCACTTTCCCCGGTAATGGCGGCTTCATCTATGGAGGCCAGCCCTTCGATGATTTCACCGTCAGCTGGGATGATATCTCCTGGTTCGCATAGGTAGAGGTCTCCTTTCCTTAATTCGGATGAGGGAACCTCGGTATATTTTGCATCGTTCACCGCCTCTTTTACATTGTGCAGCTTTTTTGCACGCGTATCCTTGCGGGTTTTGCGCAGGGTATCGGCCTGGGCCTTGCCGCGGGCCTCGGCAATCGCTTCCGCAAAATTGGCAAAAATGACGGTGAGGAACAGTATGAAGGTGATGAGCAGATTATACCCCGCTAAGCCCAAGGAATCATTTTGCATGAAGGTGGAAAGAACGGTTACCACCAACATGATAACGGTACCAATTTCCACACAGAACATGACCGGATTTTTGATCATTGCCTTCGGGTTGAGCTTGGTGAACGATTCCTTTATGGCATCACTGACCAAAGCACCTGAAAATAGTTTTTGATTATCTGTACTCATTGTTTTTGGATTATAAGGTGAAATATTCGGCTAAAGGCCCAAGGGCAAGTGCCGGAAAAAAGGCCAGGGCAGCGATGATAAGGATGACCGATATCAACACTGCACCGAAGGCAGGGCTTTCCGCCTTTAGGGATCCTGCGGTCACTGGAACCGGCTTTTTGATGGCAAGTGCGCCAACGATGGCCAGCGGACCGATGATGGGTAAAAACCTGCCCAAAAGCATGATGATCCCGGTTAAAATGTTCCATAACGGCGTGTTATCGCCCAATCCTTCAAAACCGGAGCCATTATTTGCCGCAGCAGAGGTGTTTTCATACAACATTTCCGAAAAGCCGTGGAACGACGGATTGTTGAGCCAGCCGATATCTGGATTATGGACCACCAGATAACTGGTCAATCCTGTACCGGCCAAGATCAATAAAGGATGTAGAATTGCAACTATGGCCGCAATCTTGATTTCCTTGGCCTCAATTTTCTTTCCGAGAAAATCAGGTGTCCGTCCAATCATTTGTCCAGCGATGAACACCGCTATGATCACGAACACAAAGAAGTTGATAAAGCCTACGCCCACACCGCCATAAATGGCATTGATGAACATGTCCAGCAGAAAGATCCCACCTGAAATAGCGGTGTGGCTGTCGTGCATCGAGTTGACCGAACCATTGGAGGTCGAGGTGGTCGAAACCCCCCACAGGGAAGAGGCTGCTGGACCGAACCGTACCTCTTTTCCCTCCATGTTCGTTTGGCCCTCCGCAATGCCCATTTGATGTATCGCCGGGTTACCCAACATTTCCTGATAGACAGAAACGGACACAAAACTGATAAAGAGCAAGCTCATTACGGCGAAGAAAAGACCTGCAATCTTTTTTCGTTGGATGTAGAAGCCAAAAGCAAATACCAAAGCCATGGGAATCAACAATATGGCCATGTTTTCCAGGATGTTCGTAAAATAGTTGGGGTTTTCAAAGGGGTGTGCGGAGTTAGGCCCGAAAAAACCACCTCCATTGGTCCCCAATTGTTTGATTGATACCATGGGTGCGGCCGGACCACCCGCTACCATTTGTGTGTCGCCCTCCAGGGTGGTCACTTTCTGTAAACCATCAAAATTGCTTACGGTGCCATTAAAAGTTAAGGCAAGGGAAAGAATGATGGCCAACGGAAGCAATATTCGGGTACAGCTTCTCAAAAAGAGAAAATAAAAATTTCCCAAATTTGACGATTGCTTATTTATCAAACCTTTGAACAAAAGGGCACAGGAGGCTATACCCGTGGCTGCGCTAACAAATTGCAGCCAACAAAACACGATCAGTTGGGTAAAATAACTGGCACCACTCTCCCCGCTATAATGTTGCAGGTTGGTGTTCGTTGTAAAACTAACGGCCGTATTGAACGCCAATGTTGGGTCCCAGTTTGCAAAACCGTTGGGGTTCCAAAATGGATGCGAACCTTGGACCAGTAACAATATAATGGCCACGGTGAAAAACAATAGATTGATGCCCAACAAGGCCTTCAGGTTTTGTTTCCAATCCATTTCCCTATTGGGATCGACCCCCGACAGTTTGAAAATGAATTTTTCAAAAGGACCTAAAAAATCGGTCCAGACCTTTTCGCCCTTAAAGACTTTGACCATATATTTCCCCAATGGCCAAGCTATTGCGGCTGTCAACAAGAAAATAAGGACAACTCCAAGTATCTCTGTGTTCATAGTTTAAAATTTTTCAGGTTTGGCTATGGCGTATACCAAATAGATAAAAACCGCCACGGCAACGATTAATAGGAGAATCATCGGCCTAAAGTTTATCGAACCACTTAATGGATTTGTAGAGCAAACCAAAAACTGCCAAGCCCAATAGCAGCATCCCTATGGATAAAAGCGTTGTCATATCTGTATTTTTTAAGATTTGAACTGTACATGCCAAATGGGTGCCAACACAGGTTGGATCCGGAAATAAAAAAGCAAATCACTGAAAATGAAATAGATAAAATTGAACGTAAGGAAAAGAAGGATTAATTGTTCATTAAAAACCCTTCGGATTCCGAAGGGTTCTTTTCCAAAATGGAAGGGTGGGGGGTCAGTTCAACCGGTATTCCTTAATCTTGGCATAAAGTGTGGTCAGGCCAATATCCAAGATTTTGGCCGTTTTGGTTCTATTCCCCCCTGTATGGGTAAGTATTTTTTGGATGTGTTGTTTTTCGATTGCCTTCAAGGTTTCTGGGTTCCCCGGACCAGAAGGGAAGGACTGGCCAAAATTGAAAGGAAGGGTTTGGATGGTAAGTTGGTCCGAATCCTCCAAAATAACGGAACGTTCGATAAGGTTTTTCAGTTCACGGATGTTACCACGCCAATGGTGATTTAGCAAAGCCTTTTCATATGCGGTAACCATTCCCAGAATGGGTTTTCCGGATTTTACCGAGGCCAAGGATAGAAAGTGGGTTGCCAATGGGATAATGTCCTCGTGGCGTTCATTTAAGGAGGGCAGTTCAATTTGGAACATGGAGAGCCTAAAAAAAAGGTCTTCCCGAAAGCTTCCTTCATCCACCTCTTCTTTAAGGTCCCTGTTGGTCGCCGATATGATTCGGACATCTACTTTTTGCTCTTTGGTGTCCCCAAGTTTAATAAAGGTCCCGTTTTCAAGGACGCGGAGGATTTTGGCCTGTAGGTCAAGTTCCAGTTCTCCAATCTCATCCAAAAAGATGGTTCCGTTGTTGGCTACCTCGAACAAACCTTGTTTGTCCTTAATGGCCCCCGTGAACGCTCCTTGCTTATGGCCAAAGAGCTCACTTTCCAAAATTTCTTTGCTTAGGGCCGCACAATTGATGGTGACCAGATTCTGTTGGGCCCTTTGGCTTGCATTGTGTATGGCGTTGGCAAATACCTCCTTTCCGGCCCCTGTAGGACCGGTCAGTAGCACGGTTGCGTCCGTCGGTGCAACTTTTTTAGCGGTTTCAATGGCATTTTGAATGGCTTTGGAATTGCCGATAATGCTCCCAAACGTTTCTTCCCCCTGTACCTTTTTTCGAAGGTATGCCACTTCAAATTGCAATTTGGATTTTTCGACGGCCTTGGCCACAAGCGGGATTATTTTGGTGCGGTAGCTGTCCTTTTCCAAATAATCATAGGCCCCATTTTTCATGGCTTTTACTCCATCGGCGATTTTCCCATAGGCGGTAAGACAGATCACCTCTGTTGTGGGAGACTGTTTTTTTATTTTTTCAATCAGTTCAATACCGTCCATCCCGGGCATTTGGACATCGGTGATAACCACATGGATGATTTCTTGATCAACTTTTTTAAGGGCCGAGGTCCCATTTTCGGCTGTAAATACCCGATAGCCTTCCAACTCCAAAATCCTTGCTAAAAGATTACGGAGCTCTGCTTCATCATCGACAATCAAAATGTTGACATCTTTTACTTCCATGTCTGGTCTTTGCATGGCTTTCCTGGATGTTTTTCCAAAGAAAACCTTTTGGATTGAAAGTTAAATATAATCGAATAATGTAGGGATTTTTCATCTTATTAGATTTGAACAGGCCTTATTATCTGCAAGTGGACTCATTCACCCTGTACTTAACGAATTTTTCTGTCGTATTCTTGATATTCTTGGGATTTTAAACAATGTAATTGGGTATAGGTGCGAACGAGTATTAAGGATAAAAATGGTGCTTTAATTTGATATTTTAAGGGTACTTTCGGATAGTATATTCACTAAAATAAATTACTTTTGGTGAATATATACACTTGATTTCATATGATTAAAAGAATATTAGGGCAAAAAATCATCCAAAAGCTTAATAAAGGCAAGGCAATTATTGTAATTGGTCCAAGACAGGTTGGGAAGACTACCTTGATTAATTCAATCTTGGAAAATAAGGAACATCTATTTCTGGATGGAGACGACCCAACGGTCAGAAACTTGCTGGGAAATGCAAATACGGAGCAATTAAAAAGTATCATTGGGAATCATACAATCCTGTTCATCGACGAAGCCCAAAGGATTGAAAATATTGGGCTAACCCTTAAGTTAATTACCGATCAGTTCAAACAGGTGCAGTTGTTGGTTAGTGGCTCATCGGCTTTTGAACTCAAAAATCAAATGAACGAGCCTTTGACAGGAAGAAAATGGGATTTTCGTCTCCATCCTATTTCTTGGGGGGAATTTGAAGGCCATGTCGGATATGTGAAAGCAGAGCAACAGCTAGAATTGCGCATTTTATACGGGATGTATCCAGACGTTATCAATAACCAAGGTGAAGAAATCGGAATATTGAAAGAATTGACCAGTAGTTATCTGTACAAGGATATTCTTGCATTCAGCGGCATTAGAAAACCACAGGTTTTGGAAAAATTATTACGGGCACTGGCATTGCAAATAGGGAATGAGGTCAGCTACAATGAAATCGCCCAATTGGTCGGAGTGGATAAAAACACTGTGAATAGTTATATTGACATTCTTGAAAAGGGCTATGTAATCTTTAGGTTGCCGAGCTTTAGCAAAAACCTCCGCAATGAGATAAAAACGAACCAAAAGATTTACTTCTATGATACTGGGGTCAGAAATGCCATCATTGGGAATTTCAACACATTGGACAGTCGAACCGATACTGGAGGGTTGTGGGAAAACTTTTTGATAAGTGAACGCGTAAAAAAGTTGACATACGGGGGTTCCCTTGCTTCTTCATATTTTTGGAGAACAAAGCAGCAACAGGAAATTGATTATGTAGAGGAAGATTCAGGTGAAATCATAGGATATGAATTTAAGTGGAACCCCAAGGCCAAGGCCAAGTTTCCCAAAACGTTCAAGGAGACCTATGATGCAGAAATCAATGTCGTACACAAAATTAATTTTCGTGAATTTATATGATGGGCATGACAAATACTTTTCTTGTTTCAAAGAATATGGTACGATTTGAATTCCTATAAATAGGGATAAGAATATAGATGATAAGGCATGAATTGTTATTGAGGTTTTTTATAGTAAAACCTCAATAGCTTTATTCACCACCGAAGTATCCAATTCTTTAAGATAGGCCTGTGTGATGGCCATGTTCTGATGGCCCAATGATTCACTGATAATATCTGTTGCAACACCTTTTTGCTTAAGGCAATTGGCAAAGCTGTGACGTGCCACATAACTGGTCACAGATTTTTCAATTTTGGCCAATTCAGCAATAATCTTTAAATCCTTATTATAGTTTTTAAGAACCTTGGTCTTACGGTTCTCTATCTGGTTGGGGGTAAGTTTATCCAGGAGTAAAATGGGAAAGACATATCTTGTTCCCAATGAGTTTTTATGGTAATAATCCAAGATTTCCTGAACAGGGGGGAGTATTTTAATGGTAAAGTTTCCCTTGGTTTTGGAGCGTGTATAATAAATGTTTCCCCCTTTTACATTCTTCCATTCCAGTTTCATCATATCGGCAAAGTTCATCCCTCGGGTATAGAAGCTAAAAACAAAGTAATTTCTACTATCACGAAGTTCAGGATTGTCAATTAGGTCAACATTAATAATTTGTTTCACTTCTTCAAAGTTAAGCGCCCTTTTGGCGCCTCTTCCTTTTAATCTGGACACTTTATATGCTCGAAATGGGTATAGCGATTCCCTTACAATATTCCTTCTAATAGCTTGGTTAAATAATGCTCTTATTGAGCGCATTCTTACACCGATACCTCCATCTGTGCCACCGCGTGAGCGCAGATAAGCCTCATATTTTTCCAGAAAGCCTGGTGTAATATCCGAAAAGGAAAGATCTTTGTCCCACTTCAAAAATCTCTGGACCGATTTACTAGTGTCCTTGTGGAATCGGGCATTGCCCATTCTACCGGCAAGCTTTAATTCTTTAATCAGTTCATCCCAAAAATCAAAAACGTTTCTTCTAACGGGATTAAAAGCAATTCTGAAATTATGTTCAAATTCCCTCAAAGAGAAATCGTCTTTCTCAATTTCCAACTCTGCAATCACCTTTAATGCCCTATCCCTAAACTTTAATAACAATCGGTTGTCCTGAATAAAGTTATTATGATTTTTATTGAAAGAGCCAGTGCGTTCATCCCATTCTTTGGGAAAGGCATTATAAATGGTCTTGAAGTATTTAGATCTTCTATCTTTGGTAACACGAAGGCATACCGGATAACTTCCATCTGAAAGCTGTTTTTTTCTTAAAACCGTTCGTACATTGATCATTTTCAGCGGTGTTTTGGGTACAACATAGGTACAACAATTGGTACATTAAAGGTAGTATTGATGCTGCTAAATGAAAAGAAAAAATTCATAAAACATTGATAATCATTGCATAAGAAACCAAATGAAAATTGATGATAGCTAAAAAAAGCTGCTGTTAATCAGAGGGTCCTTGGTTCGAGCCCAAGAGGGGGAGCCCAGTATTAGAAAGCCTTTCGAGAAATCGAGAGGCTTTTTTGGTTTTACTGACTAAGTCTATAAAGTCCATTAACTGAAACTATTATATTTCATATCTTCCATACGCAATAAAACCAAGGTTATAATCCTTCACAATTTTTTCCATGCGTATACTTCTATTAATAGTGCTTTCAGTGTTTATCTTTCTTTCATGCAATTCCGGTAAAAAAAATCGGGACGCTCAAAACCAAGAAAAAGTGGAACGAGTTGAAAAGCCAAACGTTATTTACATTCTCGCCGATGACTTGGGTTACGGAGATTTGGGTTGCTACGGCCAAACAAAGTTCGCTACTCCGAATATTGATAAATTGGCCCAGAAAGGAATGCTATTTACCCAACACTATTCGGGTAGTACCGTTTGCGCCCCTTCTAGATCGGCTTTGATGACCGGTATGCACACGGGCCATACCGTTGTTAGAGGCAATAAAGAGGTAAGGCCCGAAGGGCAACATCCAATTCCTGATAGCACCTACACCTTGGCGGAAGCATTTAAAAGCGCAGGGTATCAAACGGGAGCCTTTGGTAAGTGGGGTTTGGGGTATCCTGGATCGGAAGGCGACCCGATAAAACAAGGTTTTGATACTTTTTTCGGATACAATTGTCAACGTTTAGGCCATAATTATTACCCGAGACATTTATGGTCTAATAATGATTCGTTAGTTCTGGAGGGCAACCACGGCAACAAAAAGGAGGTCTACGCCCCTAATTTGATTCATGAAAAGACCCTTGATTTTATAGATGAGAATAAAGAGAATCCATTTTTTCTATATGTTCCGTCTATAATTCCACATGCGGAGTTAGTGGCGCCTGATAGTATTATGAACGCTTTTCGGGGTAAATACGACCCTGAACATCAATTTCAGGGAGTTGATGACGGACCGGATTATAGAAACGGGCCGTACGGAAGCCAAAAGGAAAGCCATGCCGCCTTTGCCGCTATGGTTTCGTTGTTAGATTTACAAGTAGGGGAAATTATGGATAAGGTAGAAGAACTTGGTTTGACAGATAATACCATCATTATCTTTACATCCGATAACGGGCCGCATCAAGAAGGTGGTGCTGACCCGGATTATTTTGACAGTAACGGGCCTCTAAAAGGATATAAGAGAGATTTATACGAAGGTGGTATTCGGGTGCCTATGATTGTCAGTTGGCCGGGCGTGATTGATGAAGGAAGCAAAACCGATCACATTTCAGCTTTTTGGGATGTTTTTCCAACCGTGGCCGAGGTCTTGAAAATTGACTCCCCTAATAATATCGACGGAATTTCTTTTTTGCCTACCCTAAATGGGAATGACGAAAGTCAGAATCAACATGAATACCTGTATTGGGAGTTTCATGAAAAAGGAGGTAGGCAGGCCGTTCGTAAGGGAAATTGGAAAGCCGTTAAATACGATGTTTTCAAGGGAAAGGAATCTAAAATTGAACTTTACGATCTGGAAAACGATTTACAAGAAGAGAATAATGTGGCTGCTGATCATCCGGAAATTATAAAAGAGATGCAAATAATTTTAGACTCAGCCAGAACCCCATCTTCAGTGTATCAGTTTTCGCAAACGGCTTATTTAAATCCTTAGTAATTTCTTTCTTTATCCTATGAATATTTAGAGAAGATTTTCTTGCCAATGAGTATCACTCCCTCCCCAACTTATCCACAACACTTTGAGGTACTTTTAAAACGGTGCCGTGGCGGGTACCTTCCGGAAAGCTGATTTGGTCGCTGATATCTTCCCATTCTTTTAAATCTTTAGAGCGTACCGCACCGTATTGGTGGTCTATGTATTTATCAAAATACACTACCCAATTCCCGTCTACCATGGTAGCGGTGGGGCCTTCTGCCCAATAATTTCCAGTTATGGGTTTGCTGGCAGCACTATAAGGGCCTGTAAGCTTATTGGCATAGGCAATTTTAATGTTCTTTTCCGCGGGCTCTCGGGTTTCATCCTTTAAAAACATCACGAATTGGTCACCATGCTTTTTAATGCTGGAATCAATGACATTAAAACCGGGTTCATACAGGAGTTGGGTGTCGCTAAAATTTTTAAAATCTTTTGTGGTTACATAGTACATCCGATGGTTATAGCCGCTTTCTTCTTTTGATTGGGTTTCCGGAAATTTCCCTTCAATGGTACTGGCCCAATAAATCATATATGTTTTGGTGTCGGAATCATAAGTAATTTCCGGAGCCCATGTATTTCTAGCTTTAGGTTCATGGGCCATCACGGGAATGAACCGCTGCTCAGACCAACTGATCAAATCATCCGAATAAGCGTAGCCAATTCCACGGTCCGTCCAACTAACTGTCCAGACCATGTGGTACTTATTGTCCCCTCCTTTAATTATACAAGGATCTCGCATAAGGGAATCTTTACCTACTAAAGGTGTTAAGAAAGATTGGTCGTTCTTCAGGGTTTTCCACTTAAGGCCGTCGTCACTTTGCGCAAAATGGAGACCGTCTTCTCCATTTCCCTTAAAATAAGAGAATAGATAGGTTTCCTTTTCGGCAATATATTCATGTGCCCGAAGCCAATGCTCCAAATCGTCAGGCCAATACTGGTTGGTGCCCTCTAAGCCAAGACCCATACCGTGCCTTCCTTTTTCATACAGGTGCATTTCGGCATCCACTTCATTGTTTTTAAGAGCCAAATAGTAGTTAATACTGTTCTCTACCGGCACCGCTTTGTCGACCGTGGTATGAATTAGAAATGTGGGCGGTGTTTGTTTATTTACCTGTTTCTCGTTTGAATACTTCTGAAGGTCTTCTGCATTTGCATTTTCTCCCAATAGATTGGTACGAGAACCCATGTGGGTGATGTTCTCATCCATGGAAATGACAGGGTAAACCAAGATAGAGAAGTCAGGTCGGGCACTTACCGTATAGTTTGAAGTATATACCTGGTCATTGTAGTGGGTGGATAAGGTAGAAGCCAAATGACCTCCGGCAGAAAAGCCCATAATGCCTATTCTATCTGGATTGATCTTCCATTCTTTTGCTTTCGAACGTGCCATTCTCATAGCTTCTTGTGCATCTTGCAGCGGACCGACCGATTTATTTTTCATCGTTCGATCGTTGGGCATGCGGTATTTTAGAACAAATGCCGAAATACCTAAGGAATTGAACCAACGTGCTACTTTATGACCTTCTTTTTCGATGGCCAAATGTGAATAGCCACCACCGGGGCAGATAATGACCGCTGCACCAGAATTATTTTGCTCATCAGCCAGATAGATACTTAACTCGGGTTTAGAAATTTTGCTGTAACCTCGAATCTTACCTTGATTATCATACTGCACTTCTTCTTTAAAGGAAGTGTCTTCAATGGCATCAGGTACTCCTTTAGGCCAAAGATTGATGGTCTCTTGGGCTTTGACGTTTATCAAAAGGAGTATCGCTAAGAAGGGTAATGTGTGACGGAGCTTTTTCATAGTTCTTGGTTCAAGTTTGTGGTATAGGTGGTAATGAGAGCGGAAACTCATACAGTTCTAAATCAAAAAATGGCAGTGCAGACATCAAATGGTCAAAAATATCTGCCATAATGTATTCATAATTCTCCCAGCGTTTGTCGCTGCTAAAGACATATATTTCTAAAGGAATACCCTGTGTCGTAGGTGCCAATTGGCGCACCATAAGGGTCATACCTTTATTGACCGCCGTGTGATTTTGAAGATAGTCATTTACATACTTTCTAAAAACACCAATATTGGTAAGATTTCTTCCGTTGATTGCCAAGCTCTTGTCGATGTTGTTCGAATCGTTGTGTGCGTTTATCTGTTCACTTCGGGTGTTGAGGTAGGGTTCTATAAGTTGAATCTTCTTCAAGGCTTCTATGTCTTCACTGGTTAAGAAGCGAATGCTTTTCTGGCTGATGATCAGGGCCCTCTTAATTCGCCTGCCTCCCGATTCTTGCATGCCGCGCCAATTTTTGAACGAATCGGATATCAATGAATAAGTGGGAATGGTGGTTATGGTCTTATCGAAATTTTGAACCTTTACCGTAGCAAGGGTTATTTCAATTACATCTCCGTCGGCCCCATATTTTTCAAAAGTAATCCAGTCGCCGATTCGCACCATATCGTTGATACTAACCTGTATGCTCGCCACCAAACCAAGAATGGAATCTTTAAAAATTAAAAGTATAACAGCAGAACCCGCACCTAATGCCGTAAAGAATTTGATGAACTCTACTTCTGTTATAATGGCTATAATTGTGAGCACACCTACAAACCAGGCGAAAATCATAAAAACCTGTATGTAGCTATCCATCGGTTTATCACGAAACTTCGGTTTTGTTTTCAAGTAGTCGTTGATACTTCTAAATATGCTCTTGACTGTAAAGAGTGTTAGAAATACAAAGAGTATACGCAACAATTTGAAGACGATAGTGCCTGCATATTCAAAATCGACCATAGCAAAAGGCACGATTTCAAATAGTATGGCCAAGGGTAAAATATGTGCTACATATCTGGGTACTTTATTGGCGACTAAAAAGTTATCGAAATTGGTTTTTGATTTTCGGGCCAACCTTAAAGAAATGGAACGCAGAAGCTTCCAGATAACCATGTCTAAAAACCATGCAAGAATTAGGGCCGCCAATAATAAAACGAACATGTTCAGGTAGGCGGCAGAACTTTCGTTCATACCCATTTCCAAAAAATACTTATAAAGCGAACGCGGTAAGCTGTTATCCATCAGGAAAATTTTAATCTTGAGGGAACAAAAATACATCTAGAAAAGCAATGCAAGTTTTTTAAGGGCGGGTATAACAAAAATTTAAATATTCGAATCGGACAAAGATTCTACTTCATTTTATAGATTTCACTACCGGCCAAAAGAAAACACCCGAGACCGTAATCTTCAAAATCGGGTACCTTGTCATAAGATAATGGCTGACCATCTTTGGGCTCTTTTCCGGTCGACTGTAAATAACCCAGAAAGCCGTTTTTGTGAAGCCCGTCTTTGATCATGGCCTCCCATGCTTTTTTAATGAGCGGTAGGTAGGTGTCCCTATCCAGAATTTCATTATTTACGCCGTAGGCCATGGCAAAGGTGAAAAGTGCCGTGCCCGACAATTCTTTGCCACCAAAGTTTTTAGGGTCATGCAAGCTTACGTTCCAAAAACCGTCTTTTCTTTGAATGGGAAGCAGGGCCTTGGCCATAGTTTTAAAATCATCGATGTATTGGTCTCTATGAGGAGCGTTTTCCGGTATGATGCTCAATACTTTTGCCAAAGCGCCAATTACCCACCCGTTACCGCGGCTCCAATATGAATCTTCGCCGTTGGGTTCGGTATAAGGCGGGTCAAAATCTGCATCACGCCACCACAGACCGTCCTCAGCATTAAAAAGCCCTTTCTCGCCCTGCTCGTTTCTGGTGAACATATACATTTCGTACATTTTTTCATAGTACCGCTCGTCGTTCTCAAGAACACCCATTTTGGCAAATACGGGCATACCCATTTGTATGGCATCTATCCACCACCAATCATCAACTTGAGGGGTATTTAGAAGCATATTTAGGGTGGATCTGGTGGCCTTTAATTTTTTCGAATCGGGCTCTAGGTTATAGAGGTCTATGTAGGTCTGGGCGGCACAATAATCATCGGCATTTCTGTTGGCCGTGCCATAGCGAAAGCTCCAGTTGTGAAATTCGGCCCAGTCGTATGCGTATTGGTAATACTCTTCTTTTGGCCAGATTCCGTAAAGTGCCATTAGCCCTTCGTAGTAAACGGCGCGCGTCCATATATTACTCGGACGTTCTTTGTTCGTAATAATGGTCTTGCCGACATCTGGCCATTTTTGCATGAAATAGGCATTGGCCAATTCCATGTTTTTAAGAACTTGTTCACGGTCAAAGGTTTGTGCTTGAACCATTGCTAATGCAAATAAGGCCAGTAGTGATGATAATACTCTTTTCATTATGCTATAGTTAGTTGTTATCGAGTTGTAAGGGTTGTAAGGTTGGTGTGTTCAGAAGGCCCGACGGCATTGGTTGCCACTTGGTGGCATCGAACTCTTTATAATCTTTGTTGACCATGTTGATTTCGTGAAAAATTTTCCATTCTTCTCCTCGAAGCTCCTTTGCACGAATTCTATTTGCCGGAAGATTGGTCACTTCTATTTTAATGGAATTTCTCCCTTTTTTTAGAGAGCCAATATCTATTTGAAAGGGGTTAGACCAAAGCGTGCCCAAATATTCCTCATTGAGCCAAACTTTGGCACTTTCCCGAACATCACCGAGATGAAGTCTCCAATGACTTATCTGTTCGTCGGGGTTTTCAAAATCTATCTCATATCTCGCGGTACCCGAAAAGTACTCGGCTTCCTTTGAGAGTACTGTCCATGATTTCAATTGATTTATTTTAGTTGTCTTGGGCAGCTGTGGTCCTCCGCTAATAAATGACAAAGTCCATTCGCCTTCTAACGGATATTCAGTTTCGATGGGTTTCAAATAATTCCACGTGGGCATATTACTTTCCTTCCCCGTTTTTAAAAATAGTGACCCCCCTGACAAAATCTGAACTTTTACCGACGTCCGTTCACCTTGCTTTTGAGTGGCTGCTTTTCCAAAAGTCTTTGTAAGTGGGTCTAGAATAATGACTTCTTTTGCTTTCGCTGTAATGGGAATGTAGTCATCAATATTTTGGGCAGTATGGTTCACCAAAAAGTACAGTTGCTCACCTTCAACTTTTCGTTTGATAAATTTGAGTCCTGATTGTACCAAGTCTTCGTGTTTGACACCTACCATTTTTAAATCTTCCCAAAGATTGGTGCTCGGTTTCAGTTTATTTTCCGACATCAAGGCTTTTAACATTTCACCTCTCTTTTCAAACTCGAAAAAACCCGGAACGGTCGACGGCAAATCTTGAAAAATAATCGAGGCCCCTTCTTCTTTGAGCGAAATCAACTTTTCTAGTGTAGCAAAAGGCATATGTTCAATAGGAGGCACCACAAGGCTCTTATAGGTTCCTCCTGAAAGCACGATTTCTCCATTAATGACTTTAGCTTCTTCTATAAATCGATCGCTAATAAAATCGGTTGAAATCCCTTTTTTTATAAACTCTTGATTGGTTTGGTAAAATGGGGTATTCAATAACCATTCATCTAATGAGTGTATTTTAAATTGAAAAAAGAGGGCCCCGTTTTGGTACTCATGCCAAACATCATGTATCGGCCAATAAAGCAAAACATCATTATCAGGTTGCCCCGATTGTAAAAGACTTTGGCAGTTCGCGATATAAGAGAATAATTCAGAAGCGTCTTGCCAAATAGTATTATTTGGGTTAAAGTTGACCGAGGCATAGAATTTCCAACCGGGCCATTCGGCTCGATCTGGTGAATAAGTAGCACCATGAAGAAATATATGGTTGATACCATTTAAAAGTAAATCTTCGGCTTCTGGTTTAGTTTGTGATAAAGCAGTTTTAAAATGGTCTCGTAACCAAGTAAATGTTTCTGAAGAGGTTAGCGGTTTACCTGATATGTGGGCGGCTGAAGAAGAAAATTTGAGCATAACTGCATCAGCATCGCCTTGCCTTATATCTTCTTCCTCCCTTCGTAAACCCTCAATTTCATAGGGCATTGAACCAAAAGTTTCACATTCGGGTATATCGGCCGAGGCGTACATGTCGATGAGATTGCCCGGAGAGCCATGAGCCTGTAAACGCGTAAGAAAACCTTTTTCATTGGCCCATTCGGTCCACGGCCGGTCAAATTGCGTCAATAGTAAGTCTGATAATGTCTCTCGGTAATCGCTACGCAGTCTATTCGCGGTTTCGTTATTACCACTCAAAAGTTGCTGAATATAAGGTCTTAAATCGTACCCTCTACGTTCTTGAAACTCCTTAAAAAATCTAGGAGTAAAATCGGTACCGTACACCTCATAACTATCATTGAAAATGGTGCGAAGGTTTTTGCCATGCATTGAGAAAGCTTCGTTAAAAGGTTTCACATAATTTTGAAAGGCCAATTTTGAGTAGTGGTCTACGGTGAACCCAGCTCCGCCAGGGGCGGCCCGCTTTACTTGTTGCCCCGTTTTTGCTTCGTAGAGCAGGTAAAACTCGTAATTGTTGCTTCTGGCTTTCCATTTCAAATGGCCGTCTTTTGCCAAGGATGTTAGATTTTCATAATGGCCCGAATCATCAAAAGCCAAAATCTCGATGAGACGAAAGGCACCTCTATCTTTTTCATTTTTAGGAAGAAGTTCCATATCGATTTTTTCACCTTTAGAAAGATGCAAGGTGTCAATAATTAATTTGGTTGCTGCGTCTTCTTGCGTTACTTGAGGACCGCCATAGGGCCATCCAGTACCAAGCGTCATATCCACTCCCATGTTGTTCTCTTCTGCAGTTTTGATGGTGTAATCCAGGACATTTAACCATTCGGAAGACAGGTAGTTCAAATAGTTTTTTTCTTCCCCTTTGACTCCGTAAATAGGCTGAATTTCCACCCCGCCTAGCCCGGCCTTTGACATTTCTTCTAGTTGGGCTTTGATATTGGGTTCATCAACTGCATTGCCCATCCACCACCAGCGAGTCCAAGGTTTGTGTGTTCGGGTAAGCTCGGGCCACGGTTCTATAGATTGATTTTGGGCAATGGCGGAGGAAGACATGAATAGTATCCATCCCAACAAAGTAATCGATTGCGCAAATAATCTGTTCAATTTATGTTCTTGCATGGTGTTTTCCCGCTATTTGATAAATGAGAGTGCCCTAAAATAAGACCGGTATTTTTCACCACCATCCTGTGCTGTACTGCAAGCCCCTAAAATAGGGCAGTATACTACAGGATGCCGCACCCTTGTTCTATTGCTATTTTTGAATTTCGATTTGAAAATATACAAAGGATTTCTACAAGACTACAAATTTGATGAGCTCGGTTTTCGAGCTTTTTAGATTTCAATGAAGATGCGGGAACATCGGTAATGTAGTAAAACAGTTATATGAGAATGTTACGATTGGGTCTTTTTATGGCCCTTTTAATGACCATCGTTCAAGCCCACGCCCAAACGGGTTTGGGGAATTTTCAGAAGGTTGATTCCGAAAACGGGAATAAGATAGTCTTCGCCACGGATGAAGCTAAAGTACAGTTAGAATTTTGTACCCCAAGTTTGGTAAGAATAAGGTCAATTTGGGATGGTGATTTCTCCAAGAATGAACCATGGATGGTGGTGAAGTACGACTGGCCCGAAGTCATATATACTGCCAAAGAATCAGAAGCGACTATCAGTTATAGTACTGAAAGTTTAAACATTTTAATACATAAAACCCCCTTTTTCGTAACTATTAGTGACAAAGAAGGCAAGGTTTTGACCAGCGAAGCAGATCAAGACAAAATCTTAGGTTCTTCTAAGAATCAAGACACGGTGAACGTCACAAAAAAGCTTTTTCCTGATGAGCACTTCTTCGGTTTTGGAGAACGGATGGATTTTTTGGATAGACGGGGTAAAGCGCTGCGACTGAATGTTGGCCGCGGTCAAGGTAGGCCTCATATTGTGGGTGCCTATGATGTGTTACAGGCCAATTATTCGCCTGTACCCTTCTTTATGAGTACCCGTGGTTACGGCATTTTTCTTCATAATGCCAACCCTACAAATTGGGATATGGGCCACAATAACCCAGAAACCTACTCCTTTTCAGCTGAAGGGGGCGAGCTAGACTACTATTTTATGTATGGCCCAGACTTCAGTTCTATTTTAGATACGTATACAGACATCACTGGTAAAGCCCCAATGTTGCCCAAGTTTGCGATGGGGCTGCATGTGGGTACTTATAGTGGGGGCACATGGGGTCATGAAGAAGAAACCTCTACCGATTATGTGGTTGCTTTGGCTCAAAAATTCAGAGATTTGAACATACCGCTCGACGTATTACATCTAGATTCAACTTGGCGAATATTTGGTGAAAATGGGGGCACGGGCGCTACATCATTCGAATGGAGGGAAACATTTAAAAATCCTGAAGGTATGTTCAATGACCTCTATGCGCTAAATCTTAATATGGTAGGTCTTCATTTACGACCGAGATTTGACAATGGTAAGGAATTAAGGTTGCTCGATGAGGCCCGTCGTAAAGGGTACGTTTATCCTGAGCCGAACAACCAAGGCGAGTTCGTTAATTTCTTTGATGAGAAATCAGTTGATTGGTGGTGGAAGAACGGGGTGAAAAGAGTGGCCGATCAAGGTGCCATGTTCTTGAAGACCGATGAAGGCAGTGCTTTTGGGCATAAGGCGAATGAAAGCGACAAGACTGGTCCACAAGGGAAGGAGATAAATGCGCTGCATAATCTTTTTCCTATTGCTTATGCAAAGGCACCCTATGAAAAATTTGCCGAACATAACAAGATGAGGGGCATGAACCAAACACGTGAAGGTTATGCCGGTATTCAACGTTACCCCTACATTTTCGCTGGTGATTGGCCCAGTGAATGGCAATATTTTGAACCCGTAATTAAGGCTGGCTTGAATATTGGTCTTTCAGGAGTGGGTAATTGGGCCCATTGTATGGGAGGTTTTGAACATGTCGCCGACCCTGAACTTTATATTCGTTGGTGCCAATTCGGTTTGATGAGCCCCATCGCACATTTGTTCGGTATGGAGCACCCCAACTATAAAGAACCATGGAATTACGGGGAAGAAGCACAAAGCATATTTAAGAAATACGATGAACTCAGATATGAGTTGATGCCTTATTTATATAGTGCTTTGTATCAAAATCATTCAACAGGCCAACCCCTCATGAGGGCCTTGGTTCTAGATTACCAAAAGGACCCCAATGTCTACGAAATTACCGACCAGTATATGCTTGGTGACAATCTTATGGTCTGCCCTGTAACTACTAAGGGAGCGCAAACTAGAACGGTCTATTTGCCCGAAGGTAATTGGGTCGATTATTGGACCGGAAATACCTTTTCGGGCAAAAAGTTTATCAGCGTTCTCTGTCCTTTGGATAAAATGCCTCTCTTTGTTAAAGCTGGTGGAATATTGCCAAAACAAGAACTGATAAATTATGTAGGAGAAAAAGAAATCAACTCTTATGATTTGGAAGTTTTTATGGGAGGTGATAGTACTTTCGAGCTTTATCATGACGATGGAAAAAGCATGAAATATACCGAGGGTGATTTTGCCACTACTTTAATTAAAACAGAAAGTAAGCAAGACCGTACAGTTATTCAAATTGACCCTTCCGACGGAAAATTTGATACAAGTGACATCACCTATAATGTAAAGGTACATTTGAATGAAAAGCCAAAAACGGTGATGGTGAATAATGAAAAATTAGTGGTTTCCGATACAGAAAATGAAAATAACCCATATTATTGTAATCGATTACTCTATATTCCTAATTTGACCAATTCACAGATCTTGAATGTAGAGGTTATCCAGTAAAAATTTTCTCAACAAAACTCACTACTGCAATTCATGAAAAATTACATTGAATCCTCTTTTAAGGGCACAAAAATTAGAACGTGTTTATCAACATTAGCAATGGGCACCATTTTATTAATATCTCAAGAGGTAGGCGCACAGCAGCCCGCCAATGACATGACGGCTCCCTTACATTTGATGCAACCAGACTATGAAACCCCGTACGATGTGCCGTCCAAAGAAGGGATAGTTGAAGTCATCGACCGAATTTATGATTATCTGAATTCGGTTACCCCGCCGGCCCTTATCGATAAGAATAGCGGAGAGGTAATAAACAACTATAAAAAAATAAAGAAGGATCAAGAAACCGCTTTTCAAACAGGTGATTTTCGCTTAACGAGTTATGAGTGGGGGGTTACCTATGCGGGCATGTTATTGGCAAGTGAGGTTACCGAAGAATCTAAATATGCCGATTATACCAATGAACGTCTTAAGTTTTTATCTGATATACGGCCTTTTTTTGAAGATCTAGAAAACAAAAACGCTGAGTTAAAACATCCCATGAAGCGAGTTTTGCACCCGCACGCGTTAGATGATTCTGGTGCCGTATGCGCGGCCATGATCAAAGCCAAAACCAATGGTTCGGAGGCCGATTTAGATCCTTTAATCCAAAATTTTATGGATTATATTTCTAATGGTCAATATAGATTGTCAGACGGTACATTGGCACGAAATAGACCTATGAAAAACTCCCTTTGGCTCGATGATCTTTTTATGAGCGTGCCGGCCTTGGCGCAAATGGGCAGTTATTCGAAAGACCCAAAATACTTTGATGATGCCGTTAAACAAGTGCTACAATTTGCTCAACGCATGTTCAACGAAGAAAAAGGGTTGTTTATGCATGCCTATATTGTTGACTCTGAGCAGCACCCAGAATTTTATTGGGGCCGCGCCAATGGGTGGGCCATTATGACCATGGTCGAACTTTTAGAGGTTCTGCCAGAAAACCATAAGGGTAGGTCTGAGGTTCTTGATTTGTTGAAAAAACATATTGAAGGGTTGACCCGATTACAATCAGGTAAAGGGTTATGGCATCAGTTGCTCGACCGCAATGATTCATATCTTGAAACTTCGGCAAGCGCTATTTATACCTATGCCATTGCCAGATCCATCAATAGAGGTTATGTTGATGGTAAAGCTTACGGGCCTGCGGTCACGTTGGCATGGAATGCAATTACTGAAAAAGTGAACGGTAAGGGGCAGGTTGAAGGTACTTGTGTTGGTACCGGTATGGGCTTTGATCCCGCTTTTTATTATTATAGGCCAGTGAACGTTTATGCGGCGCATGGCTACGGGCCGGTTCTGTTAGCAGGAGCCGAAATGATTGCGCTTCTTCAAAACAGCTTTCCTAAATTGAATGATAGTGCCATTCAATTTTATGATAGCGAAATCAAAACCGATGGACCCATATTCGGGGAGAAATAAGAGTCGATTTTAGTTTTTTAAAACATCAAGGCAAGAGTACTTGATCATAGCTGTTGGGTGCTTTTGCCTTCATTTTTTAATATAAAAAAGGTGTCAAATGATTAGAAACGCTTTTACCATGAAATTGAAGCCAGGGTTCGAGGCCGAATACAAAAAAAGACATGACGAGATTTGGCCTGAGTTATCAAAGTTATTGTCAGATTCGGGTATTCATGAATACTCGATATTTCTTGATGAACAGACCTTGACTTTGTTCGCCTTTCAAAAATTGGAAGATGGTTTCGAGCCGTCGAAAATTCCTAATGACCCCATTGTTAAAAAATGGTGGGCTTATATGGCAGATATTATGGAGACCAATGATGACAATTCTCCCGTGGAAACCTCGTTAAGGGAAGTCTTTTATATGGAGTAACTCTGATTCTGTATCCTAATAAAAAATGTAATCTCTGAGACCTGAGCCCTTATAATTCTTTAAGGCCTCTGCCGCGACCTGGGCATTGAAAAGGGCGCCATCTAAATTCGTATGGGTGTGGTCTTTAGGAAAGAACTTCTGAACATTTTCCTCACCGAGTTCTTCATATTTCTTCGCAATCTGATTACTAAGGTCTATAAAGGGTACTTCTTCTTCAGTAGCTATTTCTTCAGACCATTTAATGTAGGTTTCTTGCCTTTGTTCTACTTGCCCATCGGGCCATTCATTTCTAGGGGTCAGGCTTAGAATAATTGGTAATGCACCTTTTTCTTTTGTTTCAATTACCATTTTTCTCAGGTATTGGCCGAATGTATGCACCGTTTCGGTTAGGGTGTCGTTACGAACGACGTCTTGGGTTTCAAACCCTGTTCCGTTAAGTGAACCACGGTATTTTTCTTTATCGATATTTCCGGCGTCATTGTGCCCGAACTGAATGAGTACGTAATCTTCAGGCTGAAGTTTTTGAAGTATCTCGTTCCAGTGTCCTTCGGTAATAAAAGTTCGGCTGCTTCTCCCGCCAAGGGCACTATTAAAATAGTTCAATCTTGTAGTGTCGATAAACCTAGTAAAAGGTATGCCCCAACCTACGGCATTTTCATTGCCGTTATCGGCCATGGTCGAATCACCGATGAGAAAAAGATTTTTCTTTTTGGGAAGTGTTATTTGGGGGTAGTCGATTAGATAATCTTCAAGACTTGAATCTTCATTTCTTATTTCATTGACTATAATCGAAGCAGCTAGAACTGCACCTCTGGCCGAGGTATGGGTATGGTCTCTTTCGAAAAAATGGTTGCCAGTGGTGCCTTGCTCCCCAATTTCTTCCATTTTTAGGGCCATTTGATTGTTCAAGTCGATAAAGGTAGCGCCTTCCTGTTCGGCCACCTGCTTGGCCCAAAGGCCATACGATTGGTCGTTTCTAAGTACTTTTTGGTTCTCCCACTTATTTCTGGGAATAGGAGAAAGCACAATCGGCACGGCCCCTTTGCTTTTGGCATCTTTGATTAATCGACGAATGTACCATCCGTAGCTGCGAACGGTTTCATGCTTTCCTGTGAGAATATTATCGATTTCCTCAGATTCTTCACCAATACCTTTAATAGTACCCCGTGCCCTAAAGTCGTCGTTGATAGGGCCATTATCGTTGTGGCCAAATTGTATAAGAACAAAATCACCTTTGTTCAATTTGTTGTAAACTGAATCCCAAAGGCCTTTGTCTTGATATGTTCTGCTACTTGTACCACCCAAGGCATGGTTTTCAACCTTTATTTTGGTACTGTCTAAAAATTGATTGATAAATTCTCCCCATCCCCAAAGCCCTCCGGCTCCATCGCCTTGGCCATTTTTTACCGTAGAATCTCCCACGGTATATAGAACAGGTTTTTTATTCGAATTGGTAGAACAGGAAAGGATAAATAGTCCGGCAAGTAGAATTACCGGAAGTATGCGTAATCTCATTGTGTGGGGTTAGGAGTGCTAAAAATACAATGTTCTCCTTAACGGACAAGCGTGACAATCAATTTTTTACACCGAATTTCGTTCTATGTAACGAAACACATTTTTAACCCGCTCTTTCTTATTTTTTAGCACCATATATGCGGCAGTTTCTCCCATCGCATTAAAGTCGGTACTAATGACCGTTATACCAAGAAGTTCTTTTAAAGGGGTTTCATTGTAGGATATGATGCCAATATCGTCACCTAGGGTTAGGTTTTTCTTTCGCACCTGCCGAACCAAATTTACCAAGTCAGACTCTTCGATGATTACGTAGGCATCTTGACTTTGAAGCTCCATGTCTTCGTAGATTTCCCCTAGGATTTCAAATTCGAAACCTTGTTCGCCGCAGAACTTTTGAAAGCCCCTTAGAATTCTACGCGGATACGGGTATACCTTTTTTTCAGGGTACACCAATATAAGTTTATCATATTTTTTTAGGCGCTCCCTCCCTTCCAACAAGGCTTCATAAATATCATTTTCAAAGTCTTGATAAAGAGCAGCGTATTCACCCTTGATTTCAATCTGTGAATTGTCTAAAACGATCAGTTTGTTCTTAGGAATTTTATTTAAAACATCCTTGACTTTATCGGTGGCGGAGGCGTGGTTCAGATTTTCATCTTTAAAATGGGGCATTATTACATAATAATCATAAGCCCCCAGGTTACGCTCTATGTAATGGGTGAAAAGTGATTCTTCGCAGTGGTAAATGAACAGATTTACATGGCCATTCACCCCGAGGCCGTTTACAAAAGAATTGTAGATACGCATTTTATAAGAACTGGGCTTATTCACCAGAAAGAAGACATTGATCTTCGAGATCAAATCGGTCTTTGCAATGTAATAGCCCTTGCCCTTAACGGCGGTAATGGTCTTTTGAACCTTGAGTTGGCGGTAGGCCTTTTCAATGGTGTCCCTCGATAAAAGAAGGTCTTCACTAAGTTCATTGATAGATGGTATTTTACTGCCAATGGGAAGATCGCCCATAGCAATATTATCCATTATCGAATCGACTACCTGCATGTATTTCGGTATACGTGAGGCTTCGTTTATTTTTATGTTCAGGGTTTTTGACATCGGGTATTCAAAAACTAAGTTTATAGGCGAGGGTTCAACGTTTTAAACCCCCTGAATGTTTATAAACGGCTTTCATTTTTGTAGGTTCTAAAAGTAATCAAAATTTGAGGCAAGGCCATAAGTTTATGGTCTCTTTTAATTTTTTTGAAGCTAACAGGGCAGCACAGGATACTCACAGGAAATGTAATATGTATTTTTGGTCAAAGTGTTAAAACAATAAGTAACTACAAGACACACGATATGCAAAAGACATTTCAACACGTAAACTATCTATGGGACGAAAAAAAGGCTATAGAGCTGGGCGATGATCAAGTGGCCCTTTTTCTTTACCGATCCAACATTCTAGGTGCCGATTTGCGCATTACGAATTATGGGGGCGGTAATACCAGTTGTAAGACCATAGAGAAAGACCCGTTGACCAACGAAGAGGTCGAGGTTATGTGGATCAAAGGATCTGGTGGCGACATCGGTACCTTAACAAGAGCCGGTATCGCAGGCCTTTATACAGAGAGGCTGCGTAACCTTAAAAATGTCTATGAAGGTTTGCACGATGAAGATCGTATGGTCGGTCTTTTTAACCATTGTATCTACGACCTTGATAGTAGGGCTCCATCTATCGACACTCCTTTGCACGGTTTATTGCCATTCAAGCATATCGACCACTTGCATCCTGATGCACTTATTGCAGTAGCAGCTGCGAAGGATAGTGAAAAGGTGACCAAAGAAATTTGGGGAGATACCATGGGCTGGGTGCCATGGCAAAGACCTGGGTTTGATTTAGGTCTTCAGTTGGAGAAATGTTTAAACGATAATCCAGGTATTCGCGGTATTGTCTTAGGAAGCCACGGTCTTTTTACTTGGGGTGATACTTCCTATGAGTGTTACATCAATAGCTTGGAAGTAATTGAGAAGGCATCGGATTACATTGCCAAAAAAATTAAAGAACAAGGTCAGGTTTTTGGTGGACAGAAGGTAGAAAGTCTTCCTGCCGATGAACGTAAAGAAAAGGCTGCACGGTTAATGCCTTTATTGAGGGGCTTGTGTTCTTCTGAAAATAGAATGATAGGTCACTTTAGTGATACCGATGTGGTGATGGAATATATCAATAGTAATGATTTGGAAAGGTTGGCACCGATGGGTACATCTTGCCCTGACCATTTCTTGCGTACAAAAATTCAGCCATTGGTTCTTACGCTTGATACCTCTGAAGACCTTTCCGATTCGGAAGCGGTTCTTAAAAAGTTAGAACCTGCCTTTGAACAATATAGAAAAGAATATGCCGACTATTATGAGTCTTGTAAAAGGGACAATAGTCCGGCTATGAGAGACCCCAACCCTGTAATTATAATCTACCCAGGTGTCGGTATGTTCAGCTTTGCCAAAAACAAGCAAACCACTAGGGTGGCCAGCGAATTTTATATCAACGCCATCAATGTAATGAGAGGTGCCGAAGCAATTACGGAATATACCTCGCTGCCAAGACAAGAGGCTTTCGATATTGAATACTGGTTACTGGAGGAAGCAAAATTGCAACGTATGCCGAAAGAGCAGCCCCTTTCAAGAAAAGTAGCCTTGGTTACCGGAGGCGGCGGAGGTATCGGAAAAGCGATTGCCGACAAGTTGGCTGCGGAAGGTGCCAATGTTGTTTTGACAGACATTGCCGAAGAACGCTTGAAAGAAGGGGTAGCAACTTATAAATCCGATACGGCCGCCTATGCTGTTTGCGATGTTACCAAATCAGAGTCGATTGAAGAAGCGTATAAAAAGGCTTGTTTAGAATTCGGAGGTGTTGATATCGTGGTTCATAGTGCCGGATTGGCTATTTCAAAACCATTGACCGAAACCACGGAAAAAGATTGGGACATTCTTCAAGACGTATTGGTCAAAGGGCAATTCGAACTGGCCAAACAAGCCGTGAAAATTATGCGTACTCAAGGTTTGGGCGGTGATTTCATTAGTATCGCCAGTAAAAATGGTTTGGTATCCGGTCCGAACAACGTAGGTTATGGTACCGCTAAGGCGGCACAGCAACACATGTCTCGATTATTGGCCGCTGAACTCGGTGGTGAAAAAATTAGGGTGAATACAGTAAACCCTGACGGGGTAATCGTAGGTAGTAAGATTTGGGAAGGTGATTGGGCCGAAGGTCGTGCCAAAGCCTATGGTATTTCTGTAGAAGAACTACCGGCCCACTATGCCAAAAGAAACTTGATGAACGAAATCATCTATCCTTCCGATATCGCAGATGGTGTTTTTGCTTTTGTTGGTTTATTGAACAAGAGTACAGGAAACATTATCAATGTAGACGGAGGAATGGCCAATGCCTTTGTTAGATAAAATAGAAGTGCGAAAATGAAGATCAATAAAGAAAACATAGAATCGGTCAATAAGAAGGTTGCCGAAAATCACCGGAACCAGTTTGATTTTCTCGCCAATAGTCTTGATCAAAAGAATATTGATGTTGACAAATTGGTCAGTGAATTGTCCGATTTTCAGGTAGCGATACCCAGTTGGGCACTTGGTGCGGGCGGAACGCGTTTTGGCAGGTTTTCGTTTTATGGTGAACCTTCTTCATTGGAGCAGAAAATTGAAGATGTTGGGGTTATTCATAGTTTGACCCAAACGGCCGGTGCAATATCGCTTCATATCCCGTGGGATGTTCCTGAGGACTATAATGCCATTAAAGAGTTGGCTGCAGAAAACGACCTTATATTCGACGCGGTAAATTCAAATACTTTTCAAGACCAGAAGAATGCGAAAGAGAGCTATAAGTTCGGTTCTTTAAGCAATGTAAATAAACCTGCTCGAGAGCAAGCAATTGCCCATAACATAGAGGTGGTCGAAATTGGAAAGAAACTAGGTTCTAAAAGTTTGACCGTTTGGTTGGCCGATGGGTCGAACTTTCCGGGCCAAAATAATTTTCAGACAGCGCTTCAGCATACAGAAGATAGTCTTAAGGAGATTTATAAAAGCCTGCCCGAAGACTGGAAGATGTTCATAGAATACAAACCCTATGAACCTAATTTTTACAGTACGGTCATACAAGATTGGGGCACTTCTTTTATGCTTGCCAATGCTTGTGGTGAAAAAGCATACACCTTGGTCGACTTGGGCCATCATTTGCCCAACACTAACATTGAGCAGATAGTTTCGACCTTGATGTTAAAGGGTAAGCTGGGTGGTTTCCATTTTAATGATAGTAAGTACGGCGATGACGATAGTACCGTAGGTAGCGTGAAACCTTACTCGCTTTTCTTGATTTTTAATGAATTGGTCTATGGCATGAGAAATAATCCTCAGAACCCATATCCAGCTTGGATGATTGATGCGAGTCACAATGTGAAAGATCCACTTGAAGATTTGGTTCAATCACTAGAGGCTATTCAAGAAGCCTATTCCAAAGCACTATTGGTGAATCAAGACGAATTGAAACAAGCGCAGCTGAATAACGATGTGGTGTTTGCTCAAGAACTATTGCAAGATGCCTACCGTACCGATGTGAGGCCTCTATTGGCGCAAGCGCGGCTAGCTAGAGGTGGGGCCTTAAACCCTATTCAGGCATATAGGTCATTAGATGTTAGAAGAAGTTTGATAGAAGAAAGAGGTAGGCATACCGTAGCTTCTGGTTTGTAGTAAATTCAAGTAAGTAGATGAGTATTAAGGTAACAGCAATATTTGATATTGGTAGAACCAATAAGAAGTTTTTTCTCTTCAACGAAGACTTTAAAGAGGTCTATAGGGAATATGCCCGATTTGATGAGATAGAAGATGAGGATGGATATCCTACCGAAGACTTAAAAACTTTGGAAAATTGGGCAAAGGAAACCTTTGACAAAATGCTCGCCAACCCTGAGTATGACATTCGTTCATTGAACTTTTCGTGTTATGGGGCCAGTTTGGTGCACATGAACAGTGAAGGAAAAGTAATTGCACCTCTTTATAACTACATGAAACCCATCAAAGAGCAGATTATCGATGAGTTCTATCGTAAGTATGGGCCTATAGATGAATTTTCAAGGGTGTCGGGCTCTTTGAGTATGGGTATGCTCAATACCGGAATGCACCTTTATTGGTTGAAAAAAGAACGGCCGGAGGTTTTTAAAGAAATCAATTATTCCCTTCATTTACCGCAATATTTAAGTTATCTGTTTACGGGTATACCTGTTAGTGAATACACCAGCATAGGATGCCATACCAATTTATGGGATTTTGAACGTAACGAATACCACCATTGGGTAATCGAAGAGAAGGTAGACAAACTTTTACCTTCATTAGTTGCCAGTAACAAGACAGTTTCGGTCGATTTTGATGGGCAAAAAATTTTGGTAGGCCCTGGTATTCATGATAGCTCTTCGGCCCTTTTGCCCTATGTAAGAAGCTTGACTGATCCTTTTTTGTTGGTCTCAACCGGTACTTGGAGCATATCTATCAATCCTTTTGTAGAGGGGGCGCTAACTATGGCCGATATCGAACGAGAAAGTTTGTATAATATGAGAATAGATGGTAGCCCGGTTAAAGTGGCACGCCTGTTCTTGGGCAATGAATACAAACTTCAGGTAAAAGAGCTTACAGAACATTTTGGGGTAGCTGCCGATTTTCACAGAACTGTCAAGTTTGATGAAGAGACCTTTTTTGAAATCAACAAAGATTTCGAGCCTATGTTCAAATGGAAGAGCATTGTGGGCAAGAATGAACCCAATACTACCTCAATACCATACGATCAATTTGAACATGCCTATCATCAATTGATGCTGGAATTGGTCTTGCTACAAGTCGATAGCATTGCCTCTGCAATTGGTGAACAAAATATCGAAGACCTTTATATAGACGGTGGGTTTAGCGATAATGATGTGTACATAAAACTATTATCTTATTACCTTCGAAGCATGAAATTACGAACTACCGATGCTTCGTTGGGTTCCGCTCTAGGAGCGGCCATCGTTATCTCACAAACTGAATTAGACCCTACATTTTTGGCCCATAATTATGGGTTGAAAGATTATAGTCCCGTTAAATCCGAATCTTATGAAAAGTGAAATCAATTCTGAGTACCCATCAGTAGAGGCTTTGCGTGAAAAAGCCAAGGAAAGGGTTCCGAATTTCGCCTTTGAATATTTGGATGGAGGTTGCAATGAAGATGTAAATATCGTAAGAAATACCGCCGAGATTCGTGATGTTCAATTACAGCCACGATACCTTCAGAACTATGGTGTGAGCTCGACCAAGACCAAGGTTTTAGGTATGGAGTTCGACGCTCCTTTTGGTATTTCCCCAGTTGGCCTTCAAGGACTCATGTGGCCCAATTCCCCTGAAATTTTGGCCAGGGCCGCTCACAAACATAACGTGCCTTTTATATTAAGCACGGTTACCACCATGAATATTGAGCGGGCAAGTGAGCTTACCGAAGGTAAGGCTTGGTTTCAGCTCTATAATCCGGTTGAAGATCATGTGAGAAACGATATTATCGACCGCGCACATGCGGCCGGGTGTCCTGTTTTAGTCTTGCTTTGCGATGTGCCCACATTTGGGTATCGGCCTAGAGACATTCGCAACGGGCTGGCCTTACCGCCAAAAATGTCGGCTAGAAACATTATGCAAATTTTGGGTAAGCCATCTTGGGCCTTTAATACCTTGAAACATGGTCAACCAACCTTCGAGACATTAAAACCTTATACTCCAGAAGGCCTTAATCTAAAGCAATTGGGGCAATTTATGGATAAGACCTTCTCAGGAAAGTTGAATGCTGAAAAGATAAAGCCTATTCGAGATAGATGGAAAGGTAAATTGGTCTTAAAAGGTGTAGCTAGTCAACAAGATACAGAAGATGCCATTAAAATGGGATTTGACGGAATTATCGTTTCTAACCACGGTGGGCGGCAATTAGACGCCGGTCAATCAACGATTGCATCTCTGCAAGATATCGTTCCTGATTATGGTGACAAAATTGAGGTCATGATCGATAGCGGACTACGATCAGGGCCAGATATTGCGCGTGCGATGGCCAGTGGTGCAAAATTTACATTTATGGGGCGATCTTTTATGTACGGTGCTGCTGCTTTGGGTAATAATGGTGGCAATCATACAATCGCTATGTTGAAGCGCCAGTTTCAACAGGTGATGGATCAGCTTTGTTGCGAAAAAGTAGAAGACCTCCCCCAGCATTTGATAACCAACCAAACCTAGTTTTTATGACACTTTACAGTCAAGAAGAGGAAGCGATAGAGGAGATTGTCGGGGAAGAATTCGAAAGACAACCGGTACCTCAATCAAGACTTAAAAGCTGGAAAAGCTTTTTAGGTATGTATGCCGGTGAGCATGCTGCGGGTACCGAATTCGTTATCGGACCTCTTTTTTTAACGACTGGTGTAAGTGCTTTTGATTTGATCATCGGGCTTTTGATAGGCAACTTGTTGGCGGTTTTAAGCTGGCGGTTTTTAACCGCTGAGATAGCAGTTAAGTATAGATTGACCCTGTATTATCAATTGGAGAAAATCTGTGGTAAAAAGCTGGTAATTGCCTATAATCTCGCCAATGGAATACTATTTTGTTTTCTGGCAGGATCAATGATTACTATTTCGGCTACGGCTGTGGGTATACCTTTCGATATGGAAATGCCTAAGCTGACCGATACCATGCCAAATGGAATTACTTGGGTAGTTATAGTAATTGCCATCGGTGCGGTTATCTCCGTGATTGCCGCAAGGGGTTTCAACACTGTATCCAAGGCTGCCAATTGGATGTCTCCCGTAATAGTTTTGGCATTTTTGGCCTGTGCCGTGATTTCTTTACAAGAATTGAACGTATCTAGTTTTTCAGATTTTTGGAATATATGGGGCAATGGTTCCGAACCTTTTCCTGGGCAAATAAAATATACTTTCTGGCATATAGTACTGTGGTCATGGTTTGCCAATGCGGCTATGCACGTGGGTATGTCCGATCTTTCGGTTTTTAGGTTTGCCAAAAAAGCCAGCTCTGGGTGGACGACTGCCGCAGGCATGTATGTAGGTCACTATATGGCTTGGATCGCGGCCGCACTTTTGTATGCGGTCTATCTTCAAACTCCGGAGGCACAAGTTTTATTAGGTAATGGGGAAGCGCCACCCGTTGCTCCCGGTCCACTGGCCTACAGGGCGTTGGGCTTTTTCGGTATTCTTGCGGTGGTATTGGCCGGGTGGACGACCGCTAACCCGACCATCTATCGGGCAGGCTTGGCCTTTCAGGCGGTATTGCCCAAGACCTCTACCTTTTGGGTGACCATAATTGCAGGGGCCGTTGCGACGATAGCGGGTTTATTTCCTGCTTTTGCCATGAAATTACTTGATTTTGTGGCCCTTTACGGGTTCATTCTGGCACCGGTCGGCGCAGTAATTGTTTTTGAGCACTTTTTTGCGGAGAAAATGGGTGTGATTACGAACTATGCGGAGAAGAGTAATATCAGCTTTAATCGGGCCGTATTGTTTGCCTGGGCCATTAGCTTTGGCCTGTTTTACTTTATCTCTTTGCAGTTTGATGTCTTTCTTTCATTCGTAACACTTCCTGCATGGCTTTTATGCGGTGTTCTATTTTTGGTAATTAGTAAATCCATTCAGAAAAAGGCTTTGGCCTAACTGCAGATTAGGTAGATTATTGGTCGATGACTACCTTTTCTAAGGTATCAATGATCTAATAGCTTTAAATTTTGCATTCTTAGGTAAAAACCTGTAATATGCAAATGGATTATTAATAAATGTTTAAAATCAAAAGATTATTCTTGCGGATTCATAAAAATCCTTAATTTCGCGTAATCGATTACATAATATTTTAAATAATGACAAACTACGAGTTTAGATATGCCTCTCACCCCGAGGATGCCAAAAAATACGGGACCGATGAATTAAGAGACCATTTTCTGATAGACACCTTATTTCAAGATGATACCATCAACTTGACTTATTCTATGTACGATCGGTATATAGTAGGTGGCGCAAAGCCTGTTGGTAAAGATTTGGTACTAGAGACCATACCCTATTTGAAGTCGGAGAATTTTTTAGACCGTCGGGAGCTGGGTATCGTAAATGTAGGCGGCAAAGGTCAGGTATCGGTAGACGGTACCGTTTATGATCTAGATAAAAAGGAAGCCCTATATGTAGGTAAAGGTGCTAAAGAGGTTGTTTTTAAATCTGGCGGTTCTCCTCTTTTCTATATCAATTCAGCTCCTGCCCATCAAAGTTTTCCAACGAAGAAGGTGGGTAAAGAGAATGCAGAGGTGATACAATTGGGAGATAGCAAATATGCAAATAAACGTGTTCTCAATAAATTGATAGTAAATAGCATTGTTGAAACTTGCCAATTACAAATGGGAATTACCGAATTGGTAGAGGGTAATGTTTGGAATACCATGCCGGCCCACACCCATGAGCGACGTATGGAGGCTTATTTTTATTTTGATTTGGAAGAAGGCCAAACCGTATGCCATTTTATGGGCCAACCCCAGCATACGAGACATATCTTCATGAAAGGTAACCAAGCTGTACTATCGCCTGAATGGTCGATTCACTCTGGATCAGGAACAAGTAACTACTCTTTTATATGGGGTATGGCAGGTGAGAATTTAGACTACGGCGATATGGACGTTTGTCCACCGGACGAACTCAAGTAAGCCTAGCGATTTCGATTAGCATCCTCTTTCTCGAGAATTTGAAACTTATTTTAATACTGCACAAAAATATCAACTCAATTAATCAATGAAAAAAGTAGTGACCTTCGGTGAGATAATGTTGCGTTTGGCACCTCCCGGATTTTTAAGATTTTCTCAAGCGAATAGCTTTGATGTGGTTTACGGTGGTGGCGAATCGAACGTGGCCGTGTCATTGGCCAATTACGGCGTGCCGGTCGATTTCGTAACTCGATTGCCCAAAAATGATATTGGTGATTGCGCCATGATGGAGATGCGAAAAAGAGGGGTAGGGGTAGACAAGATAATCTACGGTGGTGATCGTTTAGGTATTTACTTTTTAGAAATGGGTGCCGTTAGCCGAGGTAGTAAAGTGGTCTATGATCGTTCACATTCGGCTATTGCTGAAATCAAGCCCGGTATGATTGATTGGAACGATGTTTTCAAAGATTGTCAATGGTTTCATTGGACGGGCATAACCCCTGCAATCTCACAAGGTGCAGCGGATGCCTGTTTGGAAGCGGTGAAAGCTGCCAGTGAAAAAGGAATCACCATATCGACCGATTTAAATTACCGAGCTAAGTTATGGCAATATGGTGGCAATAGAGAAGCCATTATGACTGAACTGACCTCGTATTGCGATATTATTTTGGGTAATGAGGAAGATGCAGAAAAACACTTCGGTATTCATCCTGAAGGTCTTGACGTGCATAAACATGGTCACGACGTAAAGGCCGAGGCCTTCTTGTCGGTATGTAAGCAAATGATGAAGAAATTTCCAAAAGCGAAAAAAGTCATTACCACTTTGAGAGGGTCTATCAGTGCCTCGCACAATACGTGGGCAGGAGTTTTATACGATGGGTCTGATATGTACGAATCTCCACAGTATCAAATTACCGACATTGTCGATCGCGTAGGCGGTGGCGATTCTTTTATGGGTGGGTTGATATATGGGTTGCTTAAGTACCCGGAAGATGATCAAAATGCCTTGAATTTTGCAGTGGCCGCCTCTTGTTTGAAACATACGATTATGGGAGATGCCAACCTTGTTTCTGTAGATGAGGTTGAAAAGTTGATGGGTGGCGATGCCTCAGGTCGGGTTGCCAGGTAATCAAGTGGCTGGCTGCTATCGCTTGCTCAAAAGAAACCCGTAATAGATACCTTTAAAAAGAACCAACTTGCCTTTTTCGTCTGAAAAGTAGGCCTTATTAAATATGAACAAATGAGAAAGTTAAATAGAACCAATCTATCATTGACCGAGACATTACCCATCAAAGTAGTGCAATTCGGTGAGGGTAATTTTTTAAGAGCTTTTGTGGCCTTGGCGTTTCAAAGACTGAATCAAGAAGCCAATTTCAACGGTGGTATTGCCGTGGTTCAACCGATTTCGAGGGGAATGGTTTCTATGCTTAATGAGCAAGAGGGGCTATATACGTTGTTCACCAAAGGGATTAAAGAAGGTAAAGAGGTCGAGGAAAACGAATTGATTAGCAACATTGTTCGCGGAATCAATCCTTACGAGCACTTTGAAGATTTTTTAAGGCTTGCTGAGGAAGAAGAACTACAGTTTATTATTTCAAACACTACTGAAGCGGGTATAGCATACGAAGAGAGTGATACGCTCGATATGACGCCTCCATCCTCTTTTCCGGCTAAGTTGACAGCTTTGTTGTATCATAGATATTCCCATTTTGAGGGCGATAAGAAGAAAGGTCTGACCATAATACCATGCGAGCTAATTAATTACAATGCCGATACCTTGAAGAAAGTTGTTTTGAGCTATGTGGACATATGGAACCTTCCTGAAGGATTTGAAACTTGGGTTACCGAATCTTGTTCATGGCACAACACCTTGGTCGACCGTATTGTGCCAGGGTATCCTAAAGACGAAATAAAGGCGTACAACAAGCAGCTCGATTATGCCGATAATCTCATTGTAAGTGCAGAAACCTTCTTTTTATGGGTGATCGAGGGCGATGAAGAGCTTAAGCAAAAGCTGCCTTTTCAAAAAACAGACCTTGATGTGAAGATAGTTGCCGATATGCAACCTTTTAGAACCCGAAAAGTGCGCATATTGAATGGTGCACATACCGCAATGGTTCCCTTTTCTCTTCTTTATGGCAATGAAACGGTGAAAGAGAGCGTTGATGAAAGTTTCACGGGCCCCTTTATTCGTTCGGTTGTTTTTGAGGAAATCATCCCTACGTTAGATATGGAACTTAATGAACTCGAAGCCTTTGCCGAGGCTGTATTCGACCGGTTTAGAAATCCGTTTATTAAGCACAAATTGGCCAGTATCGCCTTAAATACTGTCTCTAAGTTTAAAGTGCGGGTATTGCCGAGTTTGCTGGAGTACGTCTCTAGAAAAGAGAGCTTGCCGATTCATATGGTATTCTCCTTTGCCTGCCTCATCCGATTCTATAAAGGAACTTTTGAGGGGAGGGATATGCCTGTAAACGATGATGAGGCCATAGTTTCTGATTTTGCTCGTATTTGGCAATCTTCACTGGTTGAAGAAGTCAGTAAGCAGGTACTTGCAAAATCGAATTATTGGGGTAGTAATTTAAACGAAATTCCTAATTTGACTTCAGCTATCACGGTTGCTTTAAAATCTATAGAAGAAAAGGGCATCAAAGAAGGTTTTGCTAAATTTGAAAGTGAACTAAAGGCTAAAAGTTATGCAAACTAAACTGATCAAAGTACAGCCAGACGATAATGTGGCCATTGCGCTAGTAGATTTGGTGCAGGGTGATAGGGCTTCTTTAGATAATGAAGAACTTATTATATTATCTGACGTAAAGGCAAAGCATAAAATTACTTTGACAGACTTGAATGTTGATGATGAAATTATCATGTACGGCGTTCTAGTAGGAAAAGCTGTTACCGAAATCAAAAAGGGAGATGCCTTAACAGTTGATAATGTAAGGCACGAAAGTAGTCCCGTAGAAAAAAGAACAGCAAGGTTCACCTGGTCGCCGCCGGATATTTCTAAATGGAAAGACCGCACGTTTAAGGGCTATCATAGACCTGATGGCCAGGTAGGCACGGCGAACGTATGGTTATTTTTTCCCTTGGTTTTTTGTGAAAACAGAAATATCGAAATTCTAAAGGATGTTTTCGAAAAAGAACTCTCCATTGGCAAAGTAAGCAGGCAAAGGCGACTACTTCGAAATCTAATCAGCGGCAACCCGTCTTCCGTAGCGGATGGCGAGGAAGAAGAGGGCCAACAGACATTCGATAACGTTGAGGTCAGGTTCATAACACACCAAGGCGGTTGTGGGGGCATACGCCAAGATTCCGAGACCTTGGCACGATTGCTGGCGGGTTATATTAAAAATCCCAATGTTGCTGGTGCTACCGTACTCAGTTTAGGTTGTCAAAATTTACAGATAGAGATATTAAAGAATGCCATCAATTCTATAGATCCCAATTTAGAAAAGCCGGTTCTTATTTATGAGCAGCAGCAAATGGGCACAGTTGATGAAATGCTCAATACTATTATCAAAGAATCTTTTGATGGTATTAAAAAAGCGAACCAAATTCAACGTCAACCGGCCCCGATTTCTAAATTGAAACTCGGATTGGAATGTGGGGGGTCTGACGGATTTTCGGGTATTTCGGCCAACCCTTCTTTGGGGTACGCGTCCGACCTATTGGCAGCGGTAGGGGGTTCACCGATTTTATCGGAATTTCCTGAGCTTTGCGGTGTGGAACAAGAGTTGGTCAATCGTTGTGTGAATGACGAAGATGCCGAACGTTTCATGCAATTGATGAAAGCCTACGAGCAGGCGGCGGAAGCTGCTGGATCAGGATTTGATATGAATCCTTCACCGGGTAATATCAAAGACGGACTGATAACCGATGCTATGAAGTCTGCAGGTGCGGCCAAGAAGGGAGGCACCTCGCCAATCGAGGCCATTTTAGATTATGGCGAGTATGTAGTAAAACCTGGTCTCAATCTTCTTTGTACCCCGGGGAACGATGTCGAAAGTACAACGGGTATGGTAGGCTCTGGCGCTAACATAGTTGTATTTACTACAGGATTGGGTACACCTACGGGAAACCCGATAGCGCCAGTTCTAAAAGTTTCGTCTAATACGGCATTGGCCCAAAGAATGTCAGACATCATCGATATTGATACGGGCGCAGTCATAAGGGGAGAAAAGTCAATACCTGAGATGGGCGAAGAAATATTGGACTATGTAATCAAAGTCGCCAGTGGTGAAATTACCGCTAAAGCCGATGCCCTTAATCAGAATGATTTTATTCCTTGGAAAAGAGGGGTGTCACTTTAGTCAAAAACGCTAATTACCTTTTTTCAGGGATGATTTTCTTATCTCTAAAGTAGGATTGAGAACCACGTTCTTTTCAATCTTCACGCCTTCTGAATCTATTTGTTCCAAGAACACCTTTGCGGCAGTTTTGCCCATGGTCAAAGGGGCTTGATCAACTGAGGTAATGGGCAGTTCCATAAATTGGGTAAAGGGTTCGTTACTGAAGCCGACTACACAGAAATCATCGGGAATTTTTAATCCTATTTCCTTCAGATATTGAATGGCACCTAAAGCCCCTAGATCGGTTGAAGAAAAAATTGCATCTGGCGGTTCTGGCAATTCCATCAGTTTTTGAGCGGCATCTTTACCGGCCACTATCTCGCTCTGCAAGCCTATTACATATTCCGGCTTGAATGTCATGCCATGGTCGGTAAGGGCCTTTTTATAACCCGCCAAACGGTTTTGGTAAATTAATAGTGAAAGGTCAATGGTCATGTGGGCTATCTTCTGGCAACCTTGCTCTATTAAATGCTTGGTCGCTTGATAGGCACCATCAAAGTCGTCTAAAGTCACCGAGCTACCACCTTTGATTTCCTTTTTTCTATCAAAAAATATTAAGGGAACATTCTTATCCAGAACCTGAACAAAATGTTCATCGCTACTGGTCTGCCTTGATATAGATATGAGAATACCATCTACTTGGGCATTTAGTAGATTCTGGACAATATCAATTTCTTTGTTGGCTTTCTCATGTGTTTGTGAAATAATCACATGATACCCCTTCGGATTGAGTTCTTCTTCGATTCCACGAATGATATTCGAAAAAAAGTTTCTATTGATGTATGGTACGACCACCCCCACATTGTTGCTCTTGCCACTCTTTAAGGCTTGAGCGACACGGTTTTGTTTATAGTTCAGCCGTTGGGCCGTTTCCTGCACTAATTTCTTGGTATCTTCACTTATTCTTGGGTTGTTATTTAGGGCCCGAGAAACTGTTGCCGCAGTTATATTTAGTTCTTTGGCAATGTCATAGATTGTAGTTTTTTTCATCTACACTGGTTTATGGGTAGAAAGCGGTTTGGCTGAAAATTCACAAACTCTGTATTGTTGGTTTGGCCTTTAAAACTGATTATTACGCCATTTTAAGCTTCACTAAAGGCAAAAATGCAACAACTATTACAATTTTAGGGTGTATTTGTGAAAATCCGTTCAATTTAAGTAAAAAGAATTTAATTGGCGAAACCCTCAAGGTCAATCGCCTTTACTCAAATTATTTGGTCAAAAACTGTACGGTAAATTGGTCCTGGTCTAGAAAATTACGAAGGGCAACCCGATCTCTGTTCGACTAAACTAAATACGGGAACATCTAATTTATTTTTTGAGATCATGCTGGTTGCCCTTCGAATCCAAACTAACTTAAAACTAATCCTAAAGAATCAATCCCTATCAAATATTAGATTCCAACTCTAAAAAGAAAAGAAATCAAATTCAATATGTAATCGATTGCATAAATTTAGAATAAAATTTAATAATGTCAAGACTTTTATTGAAAAATCTGACAAATTTATAATAGGCTATGGAATCGAATTGTGAATTTAGGTCGTAAAAACTTCTATCAATCACAAAAAGTACAATCAATATTTAGGAAGTTGTCATTATATTTTTATTTTCGTAATCGATTACATTTAATATGAAAGGTAGTTTTATACGCCTAATTAATTGAAGTTAAAGTCCTTGAAAATTTCCTATCTAGTAAACATTATTGATATTTTTAAAATATGAAGTTATTTGTGCCCTTAGCAGCCCTATTGTTGGTTGCCGTCAGTTCATGCAAAGAAAGCCCTAAGAAGCAATCTGATTCTGTCGAAGCGTCTGCCGAAGTTTCAGAAAACGCTTCAAAGACATATGCCGAAATCTCTGTCAAGGAAGGAGGCGAGTGGCAGGGTACCAAATATGTAGGAGATAATCTCACATTTAAGAATGTTGAATTTTTACAAGCACCCGATAGTTTAACGGATCATTCATATTACATCCGTTATGAAGGTCCAGGTTGGGAGAGTAGTAAGGTGGGGTACCGTTTGTATTTTGATTGGAGAAATGCCATCGATATTTTTGGTAAAAAGGTAGATACCATGGTGCTGTCAAAAGTCGGTGTAAATAATTATGACTCTTACCATGAAGATAGTTCTTGGGGTATGGATGTGCTTAAAGCCGGTAGCTCTCTTGGGATCGGTTCTTATGGCAGGTTTGATGGCGAATCGACCGTAGAACATTTTAAAAATGTTGAGGCACGCGATGTAGCTGTCAGCAATTCTGAGGCAGGTTCTGGAGTGACCCTGAACTATAAAGGTTGGACAGCCTTTGACGAAAAGGTAGATTTAAAGACCGAACTTTTTATCGAACCGGATTCGCGCATTACCAATGCGACTTTAACCCCTTCGAAGGCCATTGATGGCCTATGTACCGGAATCGTAAAGTTTGAGGGTATTGAACTAATGGAGAAGGTCAGTGAGGATGGTGAATGGGCTTATATAGCTACCTATGGTGAGCAAACATTGGTTCCCGATCAGTTGGGAATGGTCCTTTTTTATAAAAAAGACGACATTGCAATGGTCACCGAAGCAACCGATGATTATTTGGTGGTTTTCAAACCGACCGAAGCACCGATTACCTATCATTTTGCCGCCGCTTGGGAAAAAGAAAAAGACGGTATCAAAACGAAAGAAGGTTTTGTAACATATATTGATGAGGTGCTGAATCAACTTTAAACTGCCTCGATAAACTCAACTACTACAAATGAAGACCGTTATAACATCAATAGTTGGTATTGCAATGCTAACATTGACTCTTGTGAACTGCAAGTCTGAAAAAAAGAAGGAAGAAGCTCCTACAACAAAAACAGAACAAAAGGTAGTTCCGGAGAATCTTAAATGGTCGGAGCGTATGGCTCTCTCCGAAGTTCATCGTTTTCCTGACCCGACGCTTCTCGATTTTCAAGATAAATCAAGGTGGAGCTATACGAACGGATTGGTGCTTCAAGGTATGAGTCGCATTCAAGGTAGTACTCCACATGATGAGCTTGCCGATTATATCTATGAGTATGCAGATAGAATGGTCAACAAAGATGGTAGTATCGAAACATATGACATAAGCAATTACAACCTTGACATGATCAAGTCGGGTGATGTGCTTTTCTATCTCTACCAACAAGAAAAAGAACCAAGATTTAAAATGGCTATGGATACCTTGCACCAGCAATTGGTAGATCAGCCTACTGTTTCAGAAGGGGGCTACTGGCACAAAGAACGGTATCCCTATCAAATGTGGTTGGATGGAGTGTATATGGCAGAGCCCTTTCATGCCAAGTATGCCAGCAATTTTATGGAAGGAGAAGCGGCCAAAAAAACTTTCGATAAAATCGTATTGCAGTTCGACCTGATTGAAAAGCACAGCCGTGACCCAAAAACGGGATTGTATTTTCATGGTTGGGATGAAAGTAAAGAGCAACGTTGGGCAAATAAAGATACCGGACTATCACAACATTTTTGGTCACGCGGTATGGGTTGGTACGGTATGGCCTTGGTAGATATCATCGAGCTTTTACCGGAAGGCCATTCCGGTAGGGAAAAAATAAAGGGCTATCTAAATCGATATGCGGAAGCCATTGTGAAATATCAAGACGCTACGGGTGCCTGGTACCAAGTATTGGATTTGCCGGAAAGAGAGGGTAATTATCTAGAAGCCACGGGCACTTGCATGTTTACCTATACTTTGGCCAAAGGAGTGAACAAAGGTTATCTTCCCGAAAAATTTATGGAGAACGCAAAAAAAGGTTACGAAGGTATATTGACCGAATTTATCACTGTAGAAGATAATGGCGTAGTCAACCTTAATAGATGCTGTGGTGTGGCAGGTTTAGGTGGTGACCCATACCGAGACGGCTCTTTTGACTACTATGTAAACGAAATTATTCGATCTAATGATCCCAAGGGAACCGGACCTTTTATGATGGCTTCTTTAGAAATGGGAAAATAAAAATTCTTGATGGATTCGCTGCTCATTATTTTAATAGGTACCGCAACAGTTCTGTTCTGTATCGTTAGATTAAAATTGCATGCGGCGGTTTCATTGCTTCTTGCGGCACTGGTTACCGCACTTTTAACATCGCCCGAACAAATTGCACAATTTGCCGCAAGTCAAGGTATGGCAGAAAGCCAAGTAAATTCCTTGGTAAATATGAGCTTGGGAAAACGCTTGGCGACTGCTTTTGGTAACACGAGTGGTAAAATTGGTATTCTTATAGCTTTAGCTTCCATTATAGGCACGGCCTTGATGAGAAGTGGTGGCGCTGAAAGAATTATTAGGGCGTTGTTGTCACTTTTTGGAAAAAAAAGAACATCCATTGCCTTATTATCGGGCAGTTTCACATTGGCCATTCCTGTTTTTTTCGATACCGTTTTCTATCTGATGATTCCTTTGGTCAAATCCATTGGCGTGCGTAATCCCAAGCAATTTTCACTTTATCTGATGACCATTATTGCCGGGGGTGTTATGGCGCATTCTTTAATTCCGCCCACACCCGGTCCTCTTTTTGTAGCTGAGGAAATGGGAATAGATTTAGGCGCCATGATTATTGGCGGATTGGTGGTAGGGTTGGTAACCATTATTAGCGGCTATTTTTATGCCCTATGGGCGAATAAAAAATGGGATTTGCCCATGCGCGATACGCCTGATATTTCCATTAACGATTTAAAACAATTTTCTGAAAAGGAGGTAGCAGAATTACCTTCTCTTTGGCTATCGCTTCTGCCAGTTTTACTGCCCATCATTTTAATAACCGGAAATACTTTTTCACAAATGGCACTAGAGTCCACAGGTGAAAGCGCTTCAGTTTTTCAGGTAAAGTCGGCACAGTTTTTTGCTGCGGTAGGCGATGCGAACATTGCATTAATGATATCGACCCTCATTGTCATGTATCTTTTGTGGGTGCGTCTTAAAAATGTGGAAACCTTTAAAAAGTTCATTTTTGAAGCATTGAGTAGTGCGGGAATGATTATTCTTATCACTTCTTGTGGAGGGGCATTTGGTCAGATGTTGCAACAAACGGGTATTGGTATTCGAGTTGGTGAAATGGCCGCCAACTACCAAATGGCCATTCTTCCTTTAGCGTTTTTTATTTCAGCAGGGGTACGAACGGCCCAAGGCTCTGCTACGGTAGCGATGGTCACCGCTATTGGGGTAATAGGCGGTATGGCGCAGGCAGATTTGGCATTTCATCCCGTTTATATTGCTTTGGCCATCGGTTGCGGCTCCAAAGTATTTGCATGGATGAACGATAGTGCCTTTTGGATCATAACCAAAATGAGCGGGATGGAAGAAAAAGAGACCATAAGACATTTTAGTCTCTTGTTGTTGGTTATGGGCTTTTCGGGGCTTTTGGCAGTGATGATTTTATCTAAATTGGCACCCTTTGTTTGATGAAAACGGAAAATGAAATCCTCATAAAAACTTCAGAGAATGACAATGTAGGTATTGTTATCAATCCCGCTGGAATAAAAGCGGGAAGTGTAACCCAAAATGGCATTGAATTGAAAGAGTTTGTTCCTATGGGCCACAAGGTGGCGTTGACCGATTTAAAAGAAGGAGATGCGGTTATCAGGTACGGACAAACTATCGGCTATGCTTCTAAGACAATATCCCTAGGTTTTTGGGTAAACGAGACCAATATTACGCTGCCGGAACCACCCAAACTGGATTTGATAACTATAAAGGAGAATTATCTTCCTGAACCAGAAAAACTGGAGGGCTACACTTTTGAGGGTTATGTAAACACTGATGGCACTGTGGGCACCAAAAATGTTTTGGCCATCACCACTAGCGTACAATGTGTGGCCGGAATGGTAGATTTTGTGGTAAAGCGAATAAAGACTGAGCTTCTGCCTAATTTTCCCAATGTAGATGATGTGATAGGGCTTAACCATACCTATGGGTGTGGCGTGGCCATTAATGCTCCTGCAGCTATTGTTCCTATCAGAACCATTCAGAACATTACCAAAAACCCCAATTTTGGGGGAGAAGTGATGGTGATTGGTCTTGGATGCGAAAAATTACGCCCAGAAGTTCTGGTTCCTGAAAACGAAGAAGAGGGTGATATACTCTACATGCAAGACCCAAAATTCAAGGGCTTTTCCCAAATGGTGGATGGTGCCTTGGAACTGGCCGAAAAGCACCTAAGAAAACTAAATGCACGAAAACGTAGCGTTTGCCCGGCTTCGGAATTGGTGGTGGGGATGCAGTGTGGCGGCAGCGATGCTTTTTCGGGTATTACGGCGAACCCTGTGGCAGGTTATGCCTCCGACTTAATTGTAAGGGCAGGTGGCAGTGTGTTTTTTTCGGAAGTAACCGAAGTGCGAGATGCGGTTCATTTGCTAATGCCCCGTACGACCTCTGAACAGGTCGGTAAAGATTTGCTGAACGAGATGCAATGGTATGATGCTTATTTGGAGACCGGAAAAGTAGACCGTAGTGAAAATACGTCACCAGGAAACAAAAAGGGCGGCTTGAGTACTATTGTGGAGAAATCCCTTGGCTCCATAGCCAAATCGGGAACCAGTCCTATTGTAGGCGTTATTCCCCCGGGAGAACGGATCAAGAAAAAGGGACTCCATTTTGCCGCTACTCCTGCGGGTGATTTCGTATGCGGAACATTGCAATTGGCAGCTGGAATGAACGTGCATATTTTTATGACGGGTAGGGGTACGCCCTACGGCTTGTCCATGGTGCCGGTTATAAAGGTGTCTAGCAATACTGAGTTAAGCAACCGCTGGCATGATTTAATAGATTTTGACGCCGGTAGGGTGGCGACGGGAAATGCAACGGTGGAAGAATTGGGTTGGGAACTGTTTCATCTTATTCTAGAAGTGGCCAGCGGTAAAACCAAAGTGGCCTGTGACCAATTAGGTATTCATAATGATTTGGTACTGTTCAATCCAGGGCCATTGACATAATTTTAAAACACGACACTATGCAATTTGAAAGAGTAAAAAAAGCCTTGGGAGACGGCCTTTTATCATTTCCCATTACCGATATGGATGCTGATGGGCGTTTTAATGCCGATAGCTATGCACAACGAATCGATTGGTTTTTAGAGCATGATATTTCCTCCATTTTTGTAGCGGGTGGTACGGGTGAATTCTTTTCCCTTTCAAAGGAAGAATATCAACAGGTCATACAAATTGCCGTAAAGGAAAATAAGGGTAGGGTACCTGTCATTTCCAGTGTGGGGCGGAGTATTCCCGAAGCCTTGGAATTTGCGAAAATGGCTGAGGAGGCAGGTGTAGATGGGTTGCTTTTAATGCCGCCCTATCTAACGGGCTGTCCGCAAGATGGACTAATTGAATACGCAAAGACCATTATTAATGGCACCAAGCTTCCGGTAGTGTATTACAATCGCTCAAACGGAATTTTATCTGCCAATGCCATCCTTCAACTGGCAAATGAGTGCCCTAATCTAGTAGGTTTAAAAGATGGAACGGGAAATATGCAAGATTTGAACGACACCATTAAAACGGTAGGGGATAGATTGACCTATATTGGAGGTGTGCCCACGGCAGAAATTATTTCAGAAGCTTACCTTTCTATTGGGGTAAATACCTACTCTTCGGCGGTTTTCAATTTTGTACCCGAGTTGGCACTAGCCTACTACAAAGCTTTAAGAAAAGGCGATTCAGATAAAGTAAAGTCTATTTTAAAGGAGTTCTTTATCCCTTTTGTGCGCCTCAGGAGCAAAAAGGCGGGTTATGCCGTAAGTCTCATTAAGGCAGGTGCCGATATTATAGGAAAACCGGCCGGCTCGGTTAGGGCGCCATTGGTAATGCCTTCGGAAGAAGAAAAGAATGAGCTTCAGACCTTAATCGATAAGGCGAAAACTTTAATGGTATGAACAGTTTCGTGAAATCTATTGTATGTAGCCTATTTTGCTTCCAGTTTCTTATTCTCGGCTCGGAGGTCACCGCACAAAATAATACCGAGAAAAAAGTAGACATCTATAATATGACCGTGGCCCAAGACGGGTCGGGAGATTTTACATCGATTCAAGAGGCAATCAATAGTGCCAAAGGCTTCCCAGATAAAAGGGTAATCATCAAAATAAAAAACGGGATTTATCGAGAGAAGATTGAGGTTTATGAATGGAACAATCGCATGAGCCTTATTGGTGAAGACCGTGAAAAGACCATAATCACCTATGACGATTATTTCGATAAACTGAATTTGGGTAGAAATAGCACCTTTCATACCCCAACGGTTTTGGTTCAGGGCAATGATTTTTATGCGGTGAACCTTACCATAGAAAATACGGCAGGTGAAGTGGGCCAAGCGGTGGCGCTGGCAGTGAATGCTGATCGAGTGTTGGTTGAAAACTGTACCATTACTGGAAATCAGGATACGCTGTATGTTACAGGAGAAGGTTTTCAACAGTACTTCAAAAATTGCTATATAGAAGGTACTACGGATTTTATTTTTGGTCAGGCAACGGTGTTGTTTCAAGATTGTACCATCCACAGTAAATCAAATTCTTTTATCACGGCGGCTTCTACCCCAAAAGCAGAACCTTTCGGTTATGTATTTAAGAACTGTAATTTGACCGCTGCCGAAGAAGCGAATGAAGTATATCTTGGCCGACCTTGGCGTACCTACGCCAAGACCGTTTTTATACAATGTTCGATGGATGACCATATATTGCGAAAAGGATGGGATAATTGGTCTAATAAAGAAGCTGAAAAGGAAGCTCTTTATGCCGAATACGAGTGTAGCGGCCCTGGTTTTAATCCAGAGGAGCGAGTGGCTTGGGCCAAGCAATTAACCGCTACCGAGGCGTCTGAATATACAATCGAAAATATTTTAGGAAATGAGAAACACCCTTCGTGGTATGAAAAATTTTAGAGTGTCAAAATCGGTTTTGGCCGGTATAATGATTATGGTGGGCCTAATGGTCAATGCGCAAGAGGTTACTGTGTATTGTATTGGCGACTCGACGATGGCCGATAAGAAAGAACCGGAAAAAAACCCTGAACATGGTTGGGCGCAGGTGCTGCAAACTTTTTTTACAGATGAGGTCAAGGTCGATAATAGAGCTGTTAATGGTAGAAGTTCCAAAAGTTTTATTTCCGAGAATAGGTGGGACTCTGTTTTGACCACCTTAAAAAGTGGTGATTATGTGTTTATCCAATTTGGACACAACGACCAAAAATTTAAAGACTCCAGCAGGTTTACCAATCCGCATACTACGTATAGGCATAATTTAATGCGCTTTGTGAAGGAAACCAGGGCAAAAGGAGCTACTCCCATACTTTTTACCAGTATCGTGAGAAGGAATTTTAATGAGTTCGGTTCTCTGATTGATACCCACGGCGAATACCCGGTTGTAACTAGAATGGTTTCTAATGAAATGAGCGTTCCGCTTATCGATTTACAATATCTGACGGAAGTTCTCGAAACGAGTTACGGCCCAAAGAACTCAAAAAAAATACACTTACATTTCAAACCTGGTGAAGAGCCTTATTATCCCGAAGGTATTGCAGATAATACCCATCTCTCTGAAAAAGGGGCATTATTGGTGGCCGGCTTGGCAGTTAAAGAAATGCAATCGTTACAACTTCCGCTTACCAATTTTTTACAAAAATGAGAAACGGTCTATTGATATTCTTTTTACTCTTTTTGACCGCCAATATAGGGTTGGCACAAATTAAAATCGATAAAGATTCGGCCATTGCTGCCATTGAGAAAAGAATTCGATTACCTAAAATTCCTAATTATTCGGTTTCAGTGGTCAAATTCGGGGCGAAAGGCGATGGCATTTTTGATTGCAGAAGGGCGTTTGAGAAAGCTATTAGGCATTTAAGCCGAAAAAAAGGTGGGCAGTTGATTGTTTCATCGGGTATTTACCTTTTAAACGGTCCCATACATTTAGAAAGCAACATCAATTTACATCTAGAAAAAGGAGCGGTACTCAGGTTCAATGACCGGCCCGAAAGTTATTTGCCGGTGGTAGAAACCAGCTGGGAAGGTACTATGCTCTATAATTACAGTCCGCTTGTATACGCCAACGGTAAAACCAATATTTCTATAACTGGCGAAGGAGTTATCGATGGCGAAGGTCATGGCGAGTGGGCAACATGGAAAGCCAAAGAAAATGAGGACAAACAGCTAAGCAGGAAGATGAACCATGAACAAATTCCTGTAAAAGAGCGAACATTCGGTAGTGGGCACTTCTTAAGGCCTCAGTTGATTCAATTTCTTAATTGTGAAAATATATTGGTAGAAGGCGTCAAGTTTGAAGACGCTCCCTTCTGGTGTGTTCACTTTCTCAAATCTAAAAATATTACGGTGAGGAATATTTTCTATGACGCGCACAATAAGAACAATGACGGTATAGATTTGGAATATGCCAGTGATGTTCTCATTGAAAATGTAAAGTTCAATAATGCCGATGATAATATAGTCATCAAAGCGGGTAGAGACGTAGAAGGAAGGTCTAACAACCATATGCCTTCAGAAAATATTATTGCCCGAAATAACTTTTTCAAAGGTTTGCATGCGGTGGTGATTGGAAGTGAAATGTCTGCTGGCGTAAAAAACGTTTTTATAGAAAACAATAAGGCCAGGGGCTATTTAAAACGTGGAATTTATTTTAAGACGAATTCCGACAGGGGAGGGTATATCAAGAATATTTATATCTCTGACCTTACTTTAGGTGAAACGGAGGACGCTATTTTTATGACGGCCAATTATCATGGGGAGGGAAGTGGTGAACATCCCTCTAAAATATCTGATGTGACCATCAAAAATGTCTACTGCAAGAGCGCTAGTAATACGGGCATTGTAATCGAGGGCTTTCCGACCAAGAAAGTAGAAAATGTGGTTCTTGACCAGATAACGATTGAAAAGGCGACCAACGGACTGACCCTTACCAATACAACAAATGTGAGTATGAATGAAGTGGTTATCGGTGAAAAGGCGGGATCCCCTAGTTCGGTCAAATAGCTGAAAAATGACTCTAAAAAAACTAGTTCCGGTTGTTCTTTTTTTGCTGGTTGCTTGCAACGGATGGTGCCAATCAATGAAGGGCGTTACGGGCATTAAAGACACTTCGTATACTACTTATTCTGCTTATCAAAACGATGTAAAGAACTATCCGCAGATTGAGATGGTTAAAGAGATTAAGAATGTAGGTATTAAAGAAAAAAGAGATGTTGTCTACCGGGAAACGGGCGATAGAAAGCTTTTGTTGGATGTTTTTCAACCCGCCGTCTCGAAGAGTAAAAACGGAATGGCCGTTATTATTATCCATGGGGGCGGATGGAGGTCTGGTGACCGTTCGCAACATTATCCTATGGCCCAAAAGCTGGCCGGGTTGGGCTATGTTTGTTTTACTCCTGAGTATCGATTATCTACGGAAGCCTTATTTCCCGCGGCCGTATATGATTTAAAGGAAACTATAAGGTGGGTTCGCTCCAGAGCACGAGAATTCGGTTTTGATTCCGATAAAATTGCGGTGGCAGGTTTTTCTGCCGGAGGAGAACTGGCTGCATTTTTAGGAGTTACCCAAAATATGCCTTTGTTTGAAGGTCGTGCAAATTCAACAAAGGTGAATGCCTCGGTCAATGCCATCATTGATATGGATGGAACTTTGTCTTTCGTGCATCCGGAAAGTGGTGAAGGTGACGATAGCAATGGTACTTCAGCAGCAACCTATTGGTTTGGTTATGCCAAGAAAGAGAATCCGATGCTTTGGGAGGCTGCATCCCCATTAGGTTATGCCAGTTCAGATACACCGCCAACGTTATTTATAAATAGTTCAGTAGAGCGAATGCATGCCGGGAGGAATGATTTTCGAAAGGTTTTATTTTTAAATGATATTTATAGCGAAGTAGTGTCATTTGATGATGCCCCACACTCCTTTGTATTGTACGACCCATGGTTTGAGCCTACCGTTCAGGCTATGGATAGTTTTCTAAAAAAGGTTTTGAAATAGGAAGGCCATTATTCAAACCACTTCCACCTTTCGGCCCAGTCCATTAAAAAAGCTTTCCGATGTTTGGCCACCGTTTTGGCTCCCTGTTGCACATCGATAAACTGCTCGGGGTCCTTTTTATCACCGTACCAGTTGGGCCCCAGTTGAAAATCGGTTTTAGAAGGTCTGTGCGGCCAAGGCGTTATACTGGTGTACAAACCTGTGAGACCATCGAGTTCAGGAATGTTACTTGTGGTTGTAAAAGTGCCCAATTCTGGCTTCTTTGGTGAATACCGAGCTCCGTAAGTACCATTGCCCAAATAGTATCCATTCCAAACTTGTTCCCAAATTTCGAATTGAAAACAAACGGAATCTTGAGGAACTTCCTTCTCAGGGCCTTTAAAATGCCATTCAATAATATCGTAAGCAGCTATCGTATCGGTTTTCGCACTTGTTTCGTTAAAAACAGCTCTCGAACTGCGATTAATGGGTTCAAAACTGCCGCCCCAGCTTTCACCTGTCGGGTCATTGGGATCCCCGTTCAAAATATAGGCCAAAGAAGGTGTGTCTCCCATCTTTATTTCTCCGTTGTAGTAATTCACAAAGTCTCTGCCCATGTGGCCTATGCCCTTTATATAGTTTTTATAGAAATTTTTAGAGCTAATGTCTTCAGGTGAGTCCTCGTCCATAAACCAACCGCGATAGGTAGCATTGGCTTCTATCATCCAGAGATCCGGATGGTTTTCAGCAATGTAGGAATAGGCATAGGCACCCCATTTTTTGTTGGGCCCACCGATCCAATATACTTTTATTCTTTCCTTTATTTCCGGGGCGTCATGTAAGGCTTGCGCCACATCTTCCAAGCCGCCCCATACCAAGACCCATAAGGGTTGATCACTGTCCCTTTTTGCACATTTAATAATCCAATCCGAACCTTCGGTAGCCTCACGGAATCCTTTAAAAGGAGCAAGTTCTGTTTCCCCTTGTTTGGTGATATTTCGCAGCGAATCCGGGTGAGGAAAGCTTTCGGAATGTTTCTTGAGTTTGGGCAGGTCTTTTTCATACAGGTCGATGATATCCAAAAAATCCTTTTTTCTCCCCGGCCCATAAGGGGAAGAAACCAGCCCCTCTATGGAAACCTCATTGGCATACATCAACAAATGAATCATCGATTGAAAATCGTCCGGGTCGGTACCGCCAATATCGCTGCTGATTAAAATTCTAGGCAACTCCTTTTTTGTTGGTGGTTCGGTGCAAGCTTGAAATAAAATTAATGGGAAACAAATGGCTATATAAAAAATGAAAAGGGGTGATTTGATCGAGTTCTGTACAGTATGTAAAAGCAAGGGTAGGCTCATTGGGTTAATGGTAAGGCAGATTGTCCAAAAGTTTAATTCGTCGGGCAAACAATTTTTAGTAATTTTTAAAAGCGAACAAAAGATAAGAATAACTCACCAGAATACACCTTTATGGCAACATTGGGCATTGGAATGGTAGGCGCGCGATACGGTGCGCGCATGCATTATGAAAATTATAGTAAGCTAGCCCATGGGCTAGTTGAAATTAGAGGGGTTTGTGCATTGACCAAAGAGAGTGCTCAAAAATATGCGGACGCTTATCAAATTCCTATGGCGACCGATAGTTTGGAAGAACTTCTGGCCAATCCCGCCATTGACATTATCGATATATGTACCCCTCCGGCTTCTCACCATGAAATAGCGATTAAGGCAGCGAATGCGGGAAAGCATATTATTATGGAAAAACCATTAACGGGTTATTTTGGCGAGCCCGATGATGAGCAACCTATCGGTAAGCATGTTTCCCGTGATAAAATGAGAAGGGGCGCTTCAAAAAATGCCGAAGCTGTTCGTGAAGCCGTTAAGTCTAATGGGGTGAAGTTTTGTTACGCAGAGAACTGGGTATATTCACCGCCTATACTTAAAATGCAGAAACTAATCAAGGCTTCAAAAGGTTCTATATTGGAGTTGAGGGCTGAGGAAAACCATTCAGGTTCAAATTCTTTTTTCTCAAAGGAATGGAGGTTTATGGGGGGAGGGTCTTTATTGCGTATGGGCGCCCATTCGGTAGGTGCCTGTATCTATTTAAAACAATTTGAAGGCTATGAGCGGTTAGGTCGTCCCATAAGGCCCATCTCGGTCATTGCCGATACTGCCGATTTAATGCATTCCGATGCATCTAACCGTGCCAAGGTGGTCAATGCACACGAATGGATAAGTTCAAATCCAGTTGATGTAGAAAATTGGGCAAATGTGGTAATCCGTTTTGACGATGGCTCCAGGGCCACTGTAATGGTCAGCGATGTGGGTCTCGGAGGCCTGAACACTAGGGTGACCGCCTACATGACCGATGGCGTTATCAAGGCCAATATGACGCTGAACGATGCTGTTGAGACCTATTCGGTAGACCCCAACACTTTTGCAAATGAATATTATACCGAAAAACTGGAGACCAAAGCGGGTTGGAACCGCCCTAGCTGCGATGAAGATTGGTTCAGGGGTTTTTCTCAAGAAATTTCAGATTTCATTTATGCGATAAAAGAAGATAGACAGCCTCTCTCGGGTATCGATTTGGCGGTAGATTGTATACGCGTGATTTATGCCGCTTACCAATCTGCAGAAGAAGGGCGAAGAATTGATTTGTAAAATCACAGGGTCTAAAGAATATGAACAGGAAAAAATTTATAACCGCATCTGGTTTAGTAGCTATGGCTTTCTTTTTTCCTTCTCAAATAAGAGCTATGCAAAAGACACCAAAAAAGTTACTTTTTAAAGATGATGGTCAAATACCGAACAGTAAATTTCCGCTACTGATTTACAAAAATGCTTTTGAAGAACGCAACAGTGCGGGAGCAGAATGGCTCGAATCAAGATTTTTAAAGAACGGATGGAGCAATTCATGGCGTAACGGTATTTATTCCTTCCACCATTACCACAGTACATCACATGAAGTACTCGGCGTTTATTCCGGTAAGGCATTGGTCCATCTAGGCGGTGAGGACGGCGAAAGAGTTCAAATAGATGCTGGTGATGTGATTATCATTCCCGCGGGGGTAGGTCATAAAAATTTGAAAAGTGAAAATTTAGGTATTGTAGGCGCATATCCTGAAGGTCGCTCTTGGGATTTATTGAAAGGAGAACCGGGCGAAAGGCCTGAAGCGGACAAAAACATTGCTGCCCTTCCCATACCAAAAGCAGATCCACTTCTTGGAGAATCAGAGGGCCTGATTCAACTATGGGTCTAAGAATGTAAGTTCTTGTTTTTCGCTCTACTTCATCGACTGGCCGTTGATTGTTACATTATCGAAGTGAATAGGCTCTGAGTTTTCCACTAACATAGGCGTTTCCGCACCTTTGATTTCTACATTTTTCAAAGTGATGTTTTTGACGGGCCGTTCTTCCCTTCCTTGAACTAGAATGCCGTATTTTCCACCTTTGGCAACCGTTACGTTTTCTAGGTGAATGTTCTGTATGGTCGGTATATGTTCGCCTTCTTGGTTATCATAAATGCCATAGTAAGTGTTGATTTTCAGTACGGCCTCCTTCACTTGGCCTACTTGAATGTTCTTTACAAAAACATTCTCAACAAAACCACCTCGAAGTGTATTTGTCTTTATGCGAATAGCCCTATCGAGTTCAGGGCTATCCATACGACAGTTTCTAACGAATACGTTACGAACTCCGGCCGATATTTCACTTCCCATGACCACACCGCCATGCCCGTCTTTCATTCGGCAATCTTCTACCACGATATTTTCACTGGGAATGTTGACCCGGCGCCCCTCATCGTTTCTACCTGATTTGATGGCAATACAGTCATCACCGGTATCAAAAACACAGTTTTTAATGTGTACGTTTTTCGAATATTCGGGGTCGCAACCGTCATTATTTGGCCCGTGGCTACTAACGATAACACCATCAACGGTTACATTCGTTGATTTAATCGGATGCATTACCCAAAACGGGGCATTGGTGAACGTAACCCCTTGTACGAGCACATTTTCACATCCGAAAGGTTGAAAGAAAGCAGGTCGTAATTGATGTCCTTCCCCAAAAACACGATCTTGATAGGGTACAGCTTCTTCGTTCATTTTTCGCAATCGGGGCAAGTTGTGGTCGTCTCTTTGTTGAGCCTCTCCTTTTTTGTGACCATAACGTTCAGCTCCGCACCAAGGCCACCAATTGGTCTCGTTTGCTTGACCGTTCAAAGTACCCCTGCCGGTAAGCGCAATGTTCTTTTTCTGGTAGGCATATACCAAGGGAGAATAATTCATAAGTTCTACACCTTCATAAGAAGTGTGAACTACTGGTAAATACTCAGACTTATTGGTGGAAAATAGAATTTCAGAACCCTCTGAAAGATGCAGGTTTACATTATCCAATAGGTGAATTGGGCCTGTTAGAAATGTGCCTGAGGGCACCAACACTTTACCGCCACCAGCTTTGTTGCAGGCTACGATCGCTTTTTTAAAAGCCTCTGAGCTATTGGTTTCTCCGTCGTTAATGGCACCGAAATCGGTAATATCAAATGTTTTGTCGGGAAATGTGGGTACCTCGATAGACCTGATGATAGAATCGGCTTGGGCAAACGGATCTGCAGTAGCTATATCCTTCTTCGTTTGTTTTGTCTCGTCTTTACATGAAGTAATAAGTAGGAGAAACACTAAAAATAAATTACCGTATAGGGTTGGGTTGAGTTTCATAACAGCTAATAAAGTAATCGATTACATTTTGATGATAAAGATAGACATTTATCTTCTTATCCTCAGGAAAGGCTATTTTATTAGTGCCATTTCATCCATCGTTAAAACCTTCTTTTTCATTATATTAGTAAGGGTGCTAGAGATAGGGCCTCAAATCAACTTAACTATACAATCATGAAAACATTGGTGACTGGCATGCTCATACTATTCTCTTTAATATCAAATGCTCAAATGGAACCTATAAAAGAAGGACTTTACACGTGGGATGAATTTCCGGTAAAAAAATCTGATTTAAAGGAAGGTCGCGCCATTCTTGAGGGCACTTCACCACATTTAGAATACATTGAAATGCATGCAACCACCCAGAAACCGGGCGCAACTCCTGGCCCGGCACATGCAAATGAAGATATTGAGGAATGTATTATCGTTCGAGAAGGCACCATGAAAATTACCATTGAGGGCGAAAGTAAAATTTTAGGTCCTGAGGGTGTTATTTTACTGATGCCCCAACAAATGCACCAAATGGAAAACGTTGGCGATACCGATTTGACCTATTATGTGATTCGGTACCGATCTAAAAAGCCGATGGATATTGAGCGGGGTACAAAAGCGGGAGGCTCTTTGATGATCAATGCCGATTCGCTCACCCATAAGCCAAGTTCGAGAGGGGGAGGTGTACCCTATTTCGATAGGGAAACGGCCATGTGCGAGCGTTACGAAATGCATGTAACCCAACTGGATAAATTAGGCCCCAGTCACGAACCGCATACCCACAATGAAACGGAAATTATTTTAATGATGGCAGGTAATACCGAGATGACCATTGCAGGTAAAACGTACCAGGCAGGCCCCGGTGATTTTTACTTGGCGAAATCAGGGTCTTTACACGGCATCAAAAATCTTGGGGAAGGTTCTTGTCGTTACTTCGCCTTTAAATGGAACTAATCTTTTCTTAACTCGAATGGAGAAACAGGCAAACCTTCTTTTGAAAACAGATTGGCTTTTGCGGGGTTGTTAGACCATGCATAGCGTACTGCCACAGGGTTTTTGATTCCTTTTTGGTGTACAAACACCTTATCACCTTCAAGCCTTGCTTGTGCCATTTGAAATGTTTTGCCATCGCTGGTAAGCTCAAAAGTTTGCAAGGGCTTTCCGTTCTTCGACATTAATCCTTCTTTCAAATAATTGAATTCTATTTCAACTCTATCGGCAAGAAAATCAGCGTTCTTGGGTACCGGGCTGGTCAATGCATTTTCATCTTCGTACGCTAATCGAAAAGAGAGTTGGGCCAAACGTTTACCTACATCTCTTTTATTCAAAGGGTGGATGTCATTCCACTCACCAATATCTGTAATGACTGCCATTCCGGTATTCGGAAGGTCTAAAGTTTGTAGCTGGGCCTGCCTTAATTGTGCCCAATCACTTTCTACCGGTTTGTGGGTTTCCTCCATAAAATTGGCCAACTGTACAAATAGAAAAGGGAAATCGCCCATATCCCATTTAGCCCTCCAGTTTTTAATAAGTGCCGGAAAGGTTTCAAAATAACTTTCGGGGTCATTGGTGTTAGACTCCCCTTGATACCAGATGGCACCCTTGATTTTATAGTTCAATAAGGGCGCAATCATCTTGTTGTAGAGTCCGCCAGGTTTCCAGCGTATAAAAGTAGGCCCTTGTAAAGGTTCCATTTTAGTACCCAATTGATACTTCCAATCTCCTTTCAAATCGAGGGTGTCCTTCCCGTTAGTTAGAAAATAAGGCTTCTCTTTGATAAAACCTCCCTTTCCGCTTTCGTTGATGAGTCTAACGGTAATTACATTGTCACCTTCGTTTAATAGGGAGTCAGGGACCTGATATTTTCTGGGCGGATATTGGTAACCCGTAGTACCAACAAAATGTCCATTAACAAAAACATGGTCCTGATCCACCATTCTGCCCAGCCACAGTTTATTATTTTCGGCAGACCAATTTTTTGGAAGATTGATGTGCTTCCTAAACCACACTATGCCGTTGGTATTTTTTAATCCTTGCTCATCATAGAAATTGGGCATTTTCATGGTTTTCCATGGGGAGTCATCTAAATCTTTTTGAAACCATTCTTTTCCGGTTTGAAAGCCTTGGTCCTCCGTGTTCAATTTCTGATACCATGCCTCTTGTCGAGCTTGGTCTTTTTCCTCAGTAGAGGCAATAAGGTCGTCATTTTTATACCGTTTCATTTCTTCATAGGCTTTAGGGAATTCTCTTAGGGCATCTTCGCTCATCCATGCTTCTACGGGTGAGCCGCCCAAAGCAGCATTGACTAGGCCTACCGGAACATCGTATTTTTCGTAAATATCTTTGGCAAAAAAGTAAGCTACTCCGGAAAAATCCATGAGATTTTCAGGGTTGGCTTCCTTCCATTCGCCTGCATCAAAATCGGAATGCGCCTCTTTAAAATCGTATTTGTCGGCCACCAAAAACTGCCTAATCTGTGAATTTTTAGAGTTGGCTATAACTTCCGGGTAAGTGTCGCGTAACCGGTGCATGGTCAGTTCCATATTCGATTGTCCTGAGCATACCCAAACCTCGCCGAACAGGATGTTGCTTAGGGTAATTTCATTACTTCCCTTAAATATAAATTGATGAGGCCCACCTGCTTTTTGTGGCGGTAGAATTAGCTCCCATTCCCCCTTATTATTAGTAATTACGGTGAAAGTATTGCCTTTAAATGTTAATTCTATTTTTTCTTGTGGAGAGGCCCATCCCCAAATTTTAAGTTCAGTATCCCGCTGAAAGATGGCACCATCACTTATTAACTTGGGTAGTTTAATCTGAGCAAAAAGACTGCTGCTACCAACAAAGAGAACGAGAATAATTAAATGAAATGGGCGCCAAGTGAAATACTTCATTACAAGGTGGTTTATTGAACTTTAAATTGGATGACCGACTTTGCTGGTATTTCTATTTCCAACTTACCTTTTTTCTTTTTGAATGCATCGAAGGAAGCAATCTTTACCTGCTCTTCTTTGCCAAAATCATTAAAGGAGTTCATTTTGTCCGCTGAAATAATGGAGGCCGAAACGGTGTTCAGTTTATTTAACCCTTGTAGGTCCAAGGTGGTTTTTAAATCGGCATGAGGATGCACATTTGCAATAGAAACATGAATTTCTCCTTTGCCGTTCTTGGATGCCGAAACCGATACCGAAGGAATTTCCCCGTGCTCTGTTTTATACGTTTTTCCTTGAAAATCACTGGGTAGTTGAACCGCGTCTTGGTGCTCTTTATACATTTTGAACAGATAAAATGTAGGTGTTTTTACCATTTGTTCTTCTTTGGTAAGAATCATTGCCTGAAGCACATTTACAGTCTGGGCTATATTGGCCATTTTTATTCGGCGGGCATTATTATTAAAAATGTTGAGGCCCAAGGCTGCCACCAAGGCATCCCTTAGGGTGTTTTGTTGGTATAGAAAACCAGGATTGGTACCTTCTTCCACATCATACCAAGTTCCCCACTCATCCGCAATAAGTGCAATTTTGTTGTCAGGGTCATGCTCGTCCATAATGGCGATATGGTCTTTGAGGTTGTCTTCCATTTTCATGGTCTGGTCCATACTTCTAAACCATTCCTCTTCAACAAAATCTGTAGCAGATCCTTTCACCGTCCAATCATTAGCGATAGTATAGTAGTGGTAAGACATGCCATGGGCAATATCAATAAAATTGGGAACTTCCTTTATTTTGGTCATAAAGGTTCGGGTCCAGTCCAGGTCGTCCCACTCACCTCCGCTTGCAATTTTATATTCGGCATTGCAATAGGTACTGTACCGTTTAAAAACGTTGGTGTAATAATTGGCATCCATACTGCCGCCACAGCCCCAATTTTCATTCCCGATTCCCCAAAACTTTACATCCCAAGGTTCTTCTCGTCCGTTTTGCTTCCGCAATCTGGTTACTTCACTATCCTTATCAGAGGTTACATATTCAATCCACTGGCTGGCATCCTTTACGGTTCCACTAGCGATATTTACAGCAATGTAAGGTTCGGTGTCGAGCATTTCACAGAGTTGCAAAAACTCATGTGTGCCAAAGGAATTATCCTCGGTAACGCCTCCCCAAAAAGTATTGACCACCAAAGGGCGTTCATCTACAGGGCCAATTCCGTCTCGCCATTGGTATTGCTCGGCAAAGCATCCACCGGGCCAACGTAAAACCGGAATTTGTAGCTCTCTAAGCGCTTCGACCACATCGGTTCTAATTCCATTGGTATTTGGTATTTCCGAATCTTTGCCTACATAAAAACCATCATAGATTCCTCGGCCCAAGTGCTCTGCAAAATGGCCATAAATATGTTTGCTTATGGTGTCTTGGGGTTCGTTTACTTTAACGGTTATAATATTTTCCTGGGCGTATATTTTAACGCAGATGAAAAGAAAAGTTAAGGAGGTATATAGATATTTCATGTATAATAGGATGATTATAAGTTATCTTGACCAGCGCGGCCTTATACCAGGTGCGAAAGGAAATTTTAAAGATTTGTAGTATTCTAAGTCGTGCTCCGGTTTTTCTACACCTACGGGCAATTCTTGTTTGGAAAAGGTCTGGAAATAGAGCAAACAGGCATCGCGCCACCATTTAGCTTCTTTATGCTGAATAGTGAGCAGCATGTTAACTTCTTTGTGTTGCTCTGTACTCACATAAGGTTTCATTTGGTTCCAAGTTTCTTGCATTTTAGCCACTTGGTTCACGCCTTCTTGGTACTTCTTTGCCAATCCGTTCCAGAGTGTCTCCCCGCTCTTTAGTTGATAATCCCAAGGCAGGTGATGGAACCAAAGTAAATACTCCTCGGGGCAGGTCTTGGGGTCGTTGAACATTTCTGCCACAGGCTGGGCATATTGAGCGGTTGCATTACTCCCTGAAGGAGTACGGTCAAAACCAATTCCGTTTTCATCTGCTTGATGGTAATAAACAGGATTCCATTCCGGTCTGCTGAGTTCACTTACCCAAGGCCCGGGGCCATAGTGGTGGCCCGTATCAAAAATGTGATGGAGACCCAGAGGATTCATGTAATTGACTACCGCTTCTCGGGAAGTAACCATCATTTCTTTGATAGGTGCTATAAATTTTTCATCGTTGCTAAAGGTCATACGTAACCACTCGTCCGCAATCTTTTCGGAGTCTAGATAAGGATTCCATGCCTGCCTACCAAAGCCATACCAATCTGCTTGCCCAAAAGGATGCCCCGTCCAGTTAAGGTCATTTCCTATATTGGCCACCCCTGCCATTCCCGTAATTTGTTGACCTTGCAACGAACCGTCCAAGACCTTGGCTACTATAGACCCTTTACCTTCTTGATAGGTGTCGGCTTCCAATACTTCTTCGTACAATTTGGGTAGGTATACCAAATGTGTGCTAAAGCCCAGATACTCTTTGGTAATCTGAAACTCCATCATAATGGGCGTTTTGGGCATGGCGCCGAACATGGGGTGAAAAGGCTCCCGAGGCTGAAAGTCAATAGCTCCATTTTTAACCTGAACCAAAACATTGGGTAGAAATTGACCGTCGTAGGGCACGAACTCTGAATACGCTTGTTTGGCTCGGTCATCGGCATCGTGTTCGGAATACACAAAAGCCCTCCAGATAACATTCCCTTTGTGGGGAGCGAGCGCTTTCGCCATCATATTGGCGCCGTCTACATGGTTACGGTCATAATTTTGCGGTCCTGGTTGTCCCTCGGAATTAGCCTTCACTAGAAATCCGCCAAAATCAGGTATCAAACCATAAATTTCATCCGCTTTGGCTTGCCACCATTCAATCACCTTTTGATTAAGTGGATCCGCCGTTTCCAATCCGCCAATTTCAATGGGAGCGGAAAACCGTGCTGTTAAATATACTTTTATGCCGTAAGGCCGAAAGGTCTCGGCCAAGGCCTTTACCTTTTCCAAATACATGGGAGTTAAAATCAAAGCATTGGCGTTCACGTTGGTCAGTGAAACGGCATTGATGCCTACCGATGCATTGGCACGGGCATAATCGACATAGCGCTGGTCTATAAATTCAGGTAGTTTTTGCCAATTCCAAAGCGAAAATCCGGCGTAGCCCCTCTCAACGGTACGGTCTAGATTATCCCAATGATTGAGCATACGAATATCTATTTTGGGAGAGTCCGCTAGATCTATATTAGTAAGGTCGCTGTGCTGTTGCATCATTGCCAACAACCTAAAAGTGCCGTAAAGCAAGCCGATTTCGGAATTGGCAGTCACAATTACTTTTTGTGCTTTTTTTGTGTTTAAAGACTTAAGGGCAAAACCTTCATTGCCAAAACTTTCATCATCAAGCTCAATTTGTTTTTTAATGTTTTGAGGTAGCTGGGCCCAAGTGGCAATTATCATACTTGATTTTTCACCGACCTCTTTTTTGATTTCAAATTGGCTTCCCAACATTTGCGGAAGGGCCAATAGTAATTCATTTTTAATCACTTGAATGGTTTCCCCTTCACCTAAAACAGTTACTTCGTTGGCAATGTTTGAATATTGTGAAGACAAACTTGGCATTTCGACTTTTTTATAATCCATCCATAGTTCATAACCGGCTGGCGTTTGCGAAAGCAGAAGATTATAAGCGAAAAAAAGTAGAACAAGAAAGAATCTGTTTAGAAGCATTTTGAGTTGGAGTTAGTTAAGATAAGCCATGAGCTTTACCTCTAAAAATACGAATTCACTAATACATTAAGTGTTCAATGTACATGAATTAACGTATGCAAATTTTAAAAAAGGGTCACCTCTTTACTAAGAACTATGTGTCCATTTATACAACATATGAAGCATGCCTACATTTAATGATTATTACAAGTGATTTATTTTGAGACAAATAAGTTCTTCGTGTCTCAACCAAGAAAACTGTTAATGAAGCCTCTAATGCGAGATTGTTAACTCTAAATAACTATTTTTAAGGCTCAGCAAAATTTACGCAATCGAATTAAAAGAACCTTAGGTTCAAAGGGGGATTATAATGAAATCGTTAAAGTGGCTTTACAAATTAACAGCTCTATTTTTGGGCCTTGTTCAAGTTGGTTATTCCCAAAATAACGAGGTTGAATATTCATTTGTTGATATTGATAAAAACATTACTCAGAAGGCAATATCTACCATTGTTCAAGATCAGAATGGTATAATATGGATAGGAGCCTACGGGGCGGGTATATATAAGAATTATAGCGCTGACCTTATTTCGTATCGTCAAGAATTTCAAAACCCGAATTCGCTGAACAGTTCTTTGGTTCAAAAGGCGTTCGTTGATAGTAATAACCGGGTTTGGGTAGGAACCGAAGTGGGACTCAATGTTTATGATGAAAACCATGATCATTTTAATAGGGTCATTTTTTATGAAGGGGAAAAGGCACTTGAAAAAGTGGTTGTACGGGCTATTGCGGAGACGGATGACGGTAAAATTTTGGTCGGAACCAGTTCTCATGGGCTATATGAAGTCGATCCCAAAAATCTGACCGGAAAATCGGTTGTCATTGATCCCCGACCATCTGATCCCATTCGAATTCGATGCCTAACAAAAAGACCCGATGGTAAAATACTTATGGGCACCAGTAATGGTTTGTATGAATACGACGGCAATAGGGCTAAATCAGTGGTTTTAAAAGGCGCAGTCACCGACAATGGTGCACCCTTTGGTATTGAGACTATATTGATCGATGATTCAGGATCATTATGGATGGGGACTTTCTCCGATGGCTTACTAAAAGTAGAGTCGGGGGCGATGAATACCTATTCAGCTACTAGGTTTCGAATTACCGATGTTCGAATCTTCACTATGGTGCAGGCTCCCGATGGAAAAATTTTGTGTGGTACCGAGAACGATGGGCTGTTCGTTCTTGCTAAAGACGGCTCAGTCGTTAAAAATTACCGTTATGATAAGTTTGAGGTAAACGGTATACAGTCGAATTCGATTTGGTCTTTGTTTGTAGATGATCAAGATAGAATATGGATGGGCTCGTATAATGCTGGTGTAAGTGTCTATGATAAGCAGTACGATAAGTTCAAAGATTTAGAGAGCATACAGAACGTTCACAATTCGTTGCAATCTTCTTCTGTTACGAGTATTATCAAAGACAAGAAAAATAGATTGTGGATCGGTATGGATGGTGGTGGTATCGATGTATATGATCTTGAAAGAAAAAAATTTCATCATCTGATTGACCCGAACAACCAAATTGCCCAAGGGTTGACCGGGCTTGATGTACAGAACTTATTTCTTGATAGCGGAGGTAACTTATGGGTAGCCACATGGAATTCAGGAATGTACTACCTGCCCCAAGGAAGTAAGACATTTAAGCATTTTGAAATAACGAATGTCGATGGAAGATTACGGTCGTATCGGGTTATGTCCTTTGCCGAAGACATTGACGGGGTAGTCTGGATAGGTACAAGCTCAAGTGGTTTGCATTATTTTGACACAAAAACAGATGAATTCGGGTATGTTCCGGATAATTTGTTCAAATGTGAGGCTGAAATTAGAAAAGTACTGGTTGATAGAGAGAATACTGTTTGGGTAGCAACGAATAGGGGGCTTCTAAAAAGAGAGCATAACTCCAATAAGTCGTTCTCAAAGCTTGATTTGGTACCCGAAGAGAAAGGTATTCCTGCTGAGAAGGCCATGATTGATATGATAGTTTCCTTGTTCGAAGACCGTTACGGCAATTTGTGGATTGGTACCGATGGGGCCGGATTGTGGAAATATGATACCAGAAGCCATAAAATAGATTGGTATAACAGTTCTTCGGCCAACCTGAAGCAAGAAACGATTTCTAACATTATCGAAAGCGACGATGGTACCCTGTGGGTCGGCGGTAATAATGGCTTGTCTTATTTGGATAAAGACAGTGGGCGATTTGTGAATTTTGACACCAATGATGGGTTGCTTTCAGATGATTTCAATTTTAATGCCGCCTTTAAAGATGAAGATGGCACTTTGTATTTTGGAAACTATAAGGGTATCAACATTGTTGAACCTGACCAAATAGCAATCAATGAGAGTCGTCCGCCCATATATTTTACAAACTTTAAAGTTTATAATAAGGCTTCAAACGATATCAACGAGAAGTCTCCGTTCAAAGAAGCCATTGGTAAGTCGCAACATGTAACCTTGAACCACAAACAGTCGGTTTTTACAGTTGAATATGCGGGGGTTAATTATACAAGGCCCGAAAAAAATCAATACGCTTATTACTTAGAGGGGCTTGAAGAAACCTGGAATTTTGTGGGAAATACTACCAGTGCCCATTATACCAATCTTTCACCGGGTGATTATACCTTTATGGTCAAGGCTTCGAATAATGACGGGGTGTGGAACGAAGATGTGAAAGCCTTAAAAATAACCGTACTGCCCCCTTGGTGGAAAACCAACTGGGCTATATGCACTTATATTTTATTACTTGGGTTGTTCTCATTTCTTGGTTATCGTTTGATTCGAGAAAGAGTTCGAGAAAAAAGAATGATTCAGTTCGAAAGGGCAAAAAGACTTCAAGAAGAGGAATTGAATAATAGAAAGATTCAATTTTTCACCAATATCTCGCATGAGTTTAGAACACCACTCACCTTGATTTTGAATCCATTGGAGTCGATTATGACGAGTAATGAGGTTAAGCTTCCGAAGAATATTAAAGAGAAGTTGCATACGGTACGAAAGAACACTGGTAGACTTAAGCGATTGATTGATGAATTAATGGATTTCAGGAAGCTGCAACTAAATAAATTTTCTTTGAAAGTTTCCAAGTTCGACGGTGTGGCTTTCACTAAAGAGATTACCGACCATTTTAATGAAGAGGCGGCCTTGAAGAATATTGCTTTGCTCTTTGATACTGAGGAAACGGACATAGAACTATGGAGCGATCAAGGTATGCTAGAAAAAGTATTGTTCAACATTCTATCCAACGCTTTTAAGATAACTCCTGATAATGGTACTATCACGGTGGGTGTAACCATTTGTAAGGATGGAAAAAAGTTTCCCCTAATTGATGAAAGCCAGGTAATCAAGGCAATCGAAATCAGCATTGAAGATACGGGTAGTGGTATAAGTCAAGAAGAGGTTAAAAATGTTTTTGAGCGCTTTTATCAGGTCAAGAATATGAATAGTCAATATTATGGCGGAACAGGAATTGGCTTAGAGGTGGTAAAAAGTTTTGTTGACCTGTTGAAAGGTATTGTTGTTGTTGAAAGTGAAGAAACCGTTGGCACCAAATTCAGAGTGTTTTTGCCTTTAGGTAAAGATCATTTCAATGATGATGAGTTTATGCGCAGAGAAAGTGTAGCAACCAATGGAGAATTTTCAGTGCCAGAGGCTGCTACCGAATTATTAGGTACGTTTAAAGATGTAGGTAGTAAAAAGACTGTTTTGGTAGTTGAAGACAACACCGAACTTAGGGCTTATCTTAAACAAGAACTAAAGTCTGACTATCATATAATAGAGGCCGCAAACGGACAAATGGGTCTAAATACGGCAAACAAGCGCCTCCCCGACTTAATAATAACCGATGTCGTAATGCCGGAAATGAATGGTTTCGAGTTTTCTGAAGTATTAAAGTCCGATTTAAAAACGAGTCACATACCCATATTAATGTTAACCGCCAAAACCATGAACGAAGATTGGGTTATGGGTATCGACTCAGGTGCAGATGTCTATTTAAGCAAGCCTTTTGATATGACGGTGCTGCGCTCGCAGCTCAAGAGGTTATTGAAAAGTAGACAAATACTTTTGGATAAGTTGGGTAATGACACCAATAATGTGAAGATACCTGAAAACACGACTACATTGGACAAAAACTTCATCGCAAGGGTCATTGATTATATAGTTGAGAATGTGGCGGATGAAAACCTAAATGTAGAGCTATTGGCGGAGGAATTAAATTTGAGCCGTAGTCAACTATACAGAAAAATCAAGGCTTTGACTGGATTTACTGCGAATGAATTTTTAAGAAAAATTCGATTGGAAAAAGCGAAGGAAATGATCGAAAATGGGGATGCATCTATAAGTGAAGTGTGTTTTAAAGTAGGCTTTTCATCCCCATCGTATTTTACTAAATGCTTTAAAACCCACTTCGGTATGCTTCCTACCGAGCTCAAACAAGGCTAATTAAAGCCATAATATTCCTATTCTTAAACATTGTGGGCGCATGCCACATTTGTACTATTTGTTGCTTCAAAACTAATAGGCAATCCACTTCATAAGAGCGATTTTTACATAGTTGCTAAAATACAGGTCTGTTGTTTGTCGATTTCGAAATGGAGCAAACAGGGGCCTACTTTCTAATCCAGAATTAATTATCACAAAAGCGGCATTATGATACAACTGTCAAGGTTTCTTATGTTCTTTTTTATCATAGTTTTTTGGTTACTGATTGGTTGTAAAAATTCAGAAAGAGTAAATGCTAAGGTTGACGAGAGTAAAGCAATGGGTCTTTCAGATGCGTTCGCCGATGATTTTCGCATGGGTGTTGCTGTCAACGGTCGACTGATTGATGGAGTTGATTCGCTAGGCACGAGCCTGCTCAAACGTGAATTTAATAGCATAACTCCTGAAAACATAATGAAGTGGATGTACATTCATCCGGAAGAAGATGGCTTTGACTTTCAAATAAGCGACAAGTATGTTGCTATGGGCCAGAGAGACAGCTCGTTTATTGTGGGGCACACGTTGGTTTGGCATAGTCAATTGGCCGATTGGGTGGAAGAAGTAAGCGACAGTACAGAAATGGTCGAGGTTTTAAGACACCATATCAATACCATCATGGGGCGATATAAAAGGAGAATACAATCTTGGGACGTTGTTAATGAAGCCCTAAATGAAGACGGAACACTTCGCGAATCCGTCTTTCTGAAAACGATAGGTCCGCAATATTTGGATTTAGCGTTTCGGTTGGCATCGGAGGTCGATCCTGATGCCCAACTAACTTACAATGATTATAATCTTACAGCCGCCGATAAGCGAAAAGGAGCAATTTCAATTGTAAAAAATTTAAAATCTAAGGGAATTAAAATAGATGTTGTGGGTATGCAGGGGCATTGGAGCCTGAAGGGGCCTACTTTAGAAGAAATAGAACAAAGTATAGTCGATTATTACAATGCCGGTGTAAAGGTCGCCATAACAGAATTGGACATTACGGTTTTACCGAACCCTTGGGATTTAGAAGGCGCCGAAGTAAGCCAGAATTTTGAAGGTGATGAAAAGATGAACCCTTTTCCGCAATCGCTCCCCGATTCGGTAGAGCAACAGCTTGCTTCTCGTTATAAAAGCATTTTCCAATTATTTCTAAAGCACCGTGAAAAAATCGACAGGGTAACTTTTTGGGGAATACAAGATGGGGCTTCATGGCTCAACGGTTGGCCCATCAGAAACAGAACCAACTACCCGCTGCTATTTGATAGAAATTATAGTCCAAAAGCTGCTTATCATGAGGTTATGGGGCTGAAGAAATAGCATTGGAATAACTCAACTCAACTATGACAACCAAAACTCAGAAACTTTCCGTAAAGGAAAAAATTGGCTATAGCCTAGGAGATCTAGCGGCCAATTTGGTCTTTCAGACGCTCATAACCTATTTGGCTTTTTTCTACACCGATATTTATGGTCTTTCCCCCAAAGATTCATCGGCCATAATGCTTACCGTGGGGCTTATAGCCGCTTTCGTGTTTAACCCCTTGATTGGGGCGCTGGCCGATAGAACACATACTAAGTGGGGTAAATTTAGGCCTTGGGTTATTTTTACCGCGATACCTTTAGGGGCCGTTGCTCTTTTCGCCTTTACCACTCCCGATTTCTCTTATAAGGGAAAAGTGGTTTACGCCATAGTAACCTATACCTTACTTCTTCTATTGTATGCCGCTAATAACTTGCCTTATTCTGCATTAAGTGGGGTAATTACCGGTGATATGGGCGAACGAAACAGTCTTTCTTCCTATCGTTTTGTAGCGGTTATGTTCGCACAATTCTTTGTTCAGGTCTTTATGTTGGGAATTATCAAAAGTGCTGGTGGCGGAGACATGTCCGTAGGTATTGAAAAGGTAATGACCGTTTTGGCCATTGTAGGCACCTTAATGCTTATAATCACTTTCTTTACCACTAAAGAAAGAATAGTGCCCAAGCCGGAGCAGAAATCAAGCCTGAAAGATGATTTGAGCGATTTGGTCAAAAACAGGCCGTGGGTGATCATGCTTACTTTGACTACGCTGGTATTCATAACCCTGGCAATGAAAGGGGGGGCTTATGTATATTACTTCGAAAATTATGTAGAAGAAACACGCCTGGCCGAATTTATAGCCCCCATTCTTGATGCTTTATCGGCCATCGGGTTGAACCAGTTCGGTCAAGATCCGGTGTCGGCAGGTTTTGGGCTATTTAATGCTGGTGGCATTATTTTTATGATAATCGGTATTACACTTTCAAAAAGTTTGGCCGATAAATTTGGTAAACGTGATGTCTTTGGTCTCTTTTTGTTCATATCGGCGCTGTTCATATTGTTCTTTTATCTACTTCCGCCCGATGCCGTTGGCCTGATGTTCCTAGCTCAAATATTACATGGTTTCTTTTACGGTATAACCATACCTGTTCTTTGGGCAATGATTGCCGATGTGGCCGATTATTCCGATTGGAAGAACAATCGCCGGGCTACAGCTATTATCTTTTCTGCTATGATGGTCGGTCTAAAGGCCGGACTCAGTATTGGTGGAGCCATAACCACTTGGGTATTGGGGGTTTTTGATTATGTGCCGAATGCAGAAGTACAAACCGATAGTGCCGTAGAGGGCATCAAATTACTAGTGAGTATCTTCCCCGCCATTCCCTTTGTTTTGGGTGCCGCTCTATTGTTTCTCTATGAAATAAATAAAGCTATGGAAGTACAGATTGAAGCTGATCTAAATAAAAGGCGTATTAATCCCTAAAAAATAAAAACTTACTAAAGATGCCTGAAGATTCTATTGATCATATCGATTTTGAACACCTTAACAAAGTAGCCTTGTCCCAGCCGTTGGTGAGCCACATCTATACGGCAGACCCATCCGCACACGTATTCAATGGTAAAATATATATTTATCCTTCACATGATATTGATGCAGGCGAGGCCTTTGATGACTTAGGAAGTCATTTTGCCATGGAAGATTATCATGTCATATCTATGGAGGGAATTGATTCCAAAGCTATAGACAATGGCGTTGCCTTGCATGTTGATGATGTACCGTGGGCGGAAAGGCAAATGTGGGCACCCGATGCAGCCCATAAGAATGGAAAGTATTATCTCTATTTTCCTGCAAAAGATTACAATGGTGTATTTCGCATCGGTGTGGCGGTGGCCGATTCACCTATTGGGCCATTTAAGGCCCAGCCTAATGCTATCAAGAATAGCTTTAGTATAGACCCGGCGGTCTTTGAAGATGAAGACGGTAGTTATTATATGTATTTCGGGGGATTATGGGGAGGTCAATTGCAGCGATGGCGTACGGGTCATTTCAATCCGGATTTTCCTGAAAGCCCAACAGCACATATTCCGAATGATGAAGAACCGGCCTTACTACCTTTCGTCGCTAAACTGACCGATAGCATGTTAGAGTTTGCCGAGAAGCCCAAAGAGATTGAAATATTAGACGAAAAAGGAAATTTATTGCTCTCGGGAGACAATGAGAGGCGGTTTTTTGAAGCCGCCTGGATGCATAAATATAACGGTAAGTATTACTTTTCATACTCTACAGGAGATACCCATTTTATATGCTATGCCATTGGAGATAACCCGTACGGCCCATTTACCTACTCTGGCAGAATATTAAACCCTGTTGTAGGGTGGACGTCGCATCATTCTATTTGCGAAGTAAATGGCAAGTGGTACCTTTTCTATCATGACTCAAGCCTATCGAAAGGCGTTACGCACTTGAGGTCGATCAAAGTCGCGCAAATCAATTACCGGGCAGATGGTACTATTGAAACCTTAAACCCATACGGGGCCTAATTTAGCTTAATGGCCTGCAGAAAATCATTGTTCTTTGCAGCCAAAATATAGTCTCCGTTCTTTGTTTTGATGGGTTGCATATCCTTCACGTCCCCGGGTACAAAAAAGCCACTTTTAAAGGCACTAACGCTTTGGAAATTGCCTTGGCCATCACCCTTTAGAAGCAAACCATGACCTGCATCATTTCTGGGGGTTTCAATTTCAGAAGCAAAGAGGTTTCCGGCGATTAATACATCGAGATTGCCATCATTGTCATAATCATCGACCAAGAATTGATTGATACTCGATAATTGCGCCTCTACGGGCAACTTTCTGGCAACCAACTTCCCATTTTGATTTTCAAGATAAATACTTGCAAAAGATTTGATCTGGTAGTGTAGGGCGGTATTCAATGATTCTTCTGTATAGACATCGGCTAGAGTAGCATCTGCAAAGCTGGCATAGTTTTCAAATTTCTGCTTAATGCCCGGAATCTGTTGGGAAGAGCACTCTCTACCCCTTAAAGGATATTGCTTTCCTTCGTTGTAATAGCTAAGAACGATATCTTGCCTATCGTTTTCGTCAAAATCGTTTACGTAAATATCAAAAGTCTCTTCTTCTGACGCCTTATACTTATAATTAAGTCCGTTGTTGCCTACCACATAGTCCATATCACCGTCATTGTCGAAATCACCTTGGGCGATACTCCACCACCAACCTGTGGTATTTTTATCTAGACCTAGATTGGTTGATACCTCCTTGAATCCATTTTCGTTATTCTCAAAGGCCCTGATGGGCATCCATTCGCCAACGACTATAATATCAGGTCGTTTGTCATTATTAAAGTCTGTTATTACCGCACCAGTGGCCATTCCCAAATCGCCAAATTCGTTTGGTTGAAGATTTTTATCAATCTCAAACCGGACCTGGTCGTTGGTGCTATTATTCGATAAAATGAAAGAACTGGCAGGCGATGGATATTTACCGGGAACTTGCCTCCCCAAAACCAATAAATCGTCATCTCCATCGAGGTCAAAATCAGAAGTGTACACTTTTGAACCGCTTACCCGCATTTTAGGAAGCGAGTTTTGTGCTTTGGCGAAATGGCCTTTTCCATCATTCAAATAGAGACGATCTTGCAGCAACTCAGAATCCGATGGAAACTCATATCCGCCACTAACCACATATAGGTCTAAATCATCATCACCGTCGGCATCAAAAAATAGGGCGCCCACGTCTTCGCTTCTTGCATCATCCTTTAAAAAGGTGCTATCTACTGCTTGAAAACCTTCATCGTTTTGAACAAAAAGTTGGCCTAAATTATTGGCGGCACCCCCTACAAAATAGTCGTCTAAACCGTCTTTATTAATATCTCCTATGGCCAAAGCAGGGCCAAACGACGACATTTTGTGGGGTAACAATACCTGCTTGTCAAAATCATCGTAATTGTTCTCTTTGTGTTTGAAAGATGGAAATGGAGTTGTATTGGTCGAAGTAAAAAGGGTTTTGTCAATCAATTCAGATTCGTTGCTGTCGGTTGCATCGGAATAATTTAAGACTAACTTTTGATTAACATCAACATTTTCAAGTTGTTGAACTTTTCCATCGGGCCATACTACCTTTAGGTGTTCTACATTTACAAGTTGGCCCAAACCAAAGTGCATTTCAGGTGCGACCGAAGACTGAAAACCTCGGGTCATTGTTAATTCTTGTAGTTGTTGCATGCCGTTATTGGTCAGATAAACCCGGCTACCCAAACCTAGACGATTGCCTTCTTTACCCTTAAAAGCAACCTGCAAATAGTTCTTGTTGTCAGAACTGGAATTTTTAAAAATGGAGGCTACATCGTCGATATTATTGGTCACTACCTCAAGGTCACCATCATTATCGAGATCGGCATATACCACACCATTTGAAAATCCTTCAAATTCAATTCCCCATTCCTTATTCGTTCTTTCAAAGCCCAAATCACCTTTGTTTTTGAACATGAAATTGTCGATTTTTTCAGAAGGAATCTGCAAACTTAGCTGCAATAAGGTATCCGATTCTAGCTCAACCTTCTTCAACCGATTGAAATAATCGTTGTTATTGATTTCTCGCCGCGTACCGTTGCTTACAAATAAATCTTTATGGCCGTCGTTATCAAAATCTGCGAAAAGCGGCCCCCAGCTCCAATCGGTCGATGAGGTTCCGGTAATTCGAGAAACATTCGAAAAATGAGGTATGCCTTCAGAACCAAAAACTCCAGAATTCAATTGCATGCAATTGTGCATGTATTGGTAGTGGAAGCCTGCATTGACCACATCCCAAAATAGTTGGGGGTTCATACTGGCCATATTGGCCTTTTTTCTGCGGTTGGTTTTGGCATCCATATCCACTTGAAAAATATCAAGAAAACCATCGTTGTTAATATCGGCGATATCGGTGCCCATACCATAGAAGGCCGTATGCGAGGTGGCCTGTTTGACTACCTCCTTGAATGTTCCGTCTTGATTGTTCAGGTAAAGAAAATCGGGGGAGTTGAAATCACTTGACACATAAATGTCGGGCCAACTATCGTTATTTAAGTCACCAACGGTAGCGCTTAGAGAAAGGCCATAAACCAAGAGCCCGGCTTCTTCTGTCACATCGGTAAAACTACCGCCATCATTTCGGTATAAGTGATCGCTCTCTTCGGGTTTGACATTTTGCATTTTATAGGTATACACGAAAGTAGGGGAGTCGAATTTGGTAGGCGGGTAATTCGCGACGTATAGATCAAGGTCACCATCTTTGTCGTAATCGAAAAAGGTGGCTTGCACACTGTTTCCAATATCGTTCAAGCCATATTCCTTCGCTTTTTCCGAAAATGTGCCATCGCCATTGTTAACGAACAGTTGATTTTCACGTGGCTCAAACTTACCTCCAACAGAGCAATAAATATCCAATAGGCCATCCCCATTAATATCGCCCATCGTCACGCCTGTATACCACCTGTTATCGCCAGCTACACCCACCTTGTCGCTTACATCTTCGAATTGCAGGTTGCCTTTGTTCAGATATAACTTATTGGGTACTTGGTTACCTGTGAAATAAAGGTCTAAAAGTCCGTCGCCGTTCACATCACCAGTAGCTACCCCACCACCCATGTATAGGTATGAGTAAGTGAAGTAATTAAGGCTATCATTTTCGGTCAAGGTATTTTCAAAATGAACACCACTTTTTTCAGCACTCAAGGCAGAAAATATCTTTTGTTCCTCTGTTGGGGCGGGTCTCGTTTCTCTTTGACAACCTATTATAGAAAGGCTACCTAGAATTAACAATGAGCATATGTTGATAACCTTCTTTTTCACCTGTTTGATTTTACTTCGATTGCACTGTAAAAATGATAGTAAAAAAACAGCGTGCTACCTACACGCTGTTTTCTGAAAAAACTAAACTAACTTAAAGAAACTATTCTGAAAAAATAACTAATATCCTGGGTTTTGATCAGCAGAAGTCAAGTTGATGTTAGCATCAATTTCTGCTTGTGGAATGGGTAATAATTCATGTTTGCCAGCTTGAAAATTAGTTCCTGCCAATTCGGTATCAGACACGCCCCAGCGTATAATGTCGTTAAATCTACACTGCTCACCGGCCAATTCCACTTTTCGCTCATGAATCAAGGCATCGAATACTTGGGTTTGAGATAAACCGGTTGGTAAAGGGTCTAGACCTGCCCGTTCACGAACTTGGTTGATGAGCCCTACTGCGGTATCTTGGTCACCCCCCGGTCTCATGCTCTCACATTCGGCCATCATCAATAGAACGTCGGCATATCTCATGTATTTAAAGTTGATACCCGAAGTTTGATCCTCGTTGGCATCTTTGTAGTAGTTATTGTATTTTGACCAACCCGCGTTACCTCCGGCGTTACTCGGAAAGTGGTCGACGGTCAAAGTGCTGTCAGGGCCAAAAGTATCACCGTTGACATAGAACGATTGCTCAAAGCGAATATCACCTTCTTCGTATTCGTTCAAAAGATCGTCAGACGGAAAAACGTTAAACCAATCATTAAAACCGTATTCTTGACCTCTAAAAGTGGCCTCGTTAGGTCCTTCACCTGAACGGTCTGAATTCCATTGGGCGCTAAAACCTAGGTCGTCGTCGTATTGAATTTCGAAAATAGACTCTGGCCCGAATTCTGTCTCTTCCTTAAAGTTGTTGAAGTAGTCGTCTTCCAATGAATAGCCATTGAGTGCATTAAATTGGGTTAGGGCATCGTCGTAACGCTCTAAGAAAAGATATACTTTGCCTAACAATCCTTGGGCAGCACCCTTGGTGGCACGACCATTTTCTTCTTCACCTTTTAATTTTAGAGTCGGAATAGCTTCTTGCAGGTCTTGAATGATTTGAGCATAAATTTCTTCTGCACTACTCTTGGGAAAACCAACTCCGTCATCAGGAGGCAAAGTGGTAATCAAGGGAGCATCACCAAATCGGGTCACTATTAGAAAATAGAACAGCGCTCTTAAAAACTTCGCTTCGCCCATCGCCTTTTGTTTGTCTTCGGTGCTCATGACCGATGGCAATATAGCGTTGATGGTCTCTGCATTTTCGATTACAAAATTGGCCTTATTAATGCCTCGGTAGCAACTTTCCCAATAGGCACCAATAGCCCCGTGACTTGAATCGAAAGAGAAATCGAGATATTGCCTTTTATCGGCCTCCAATTGGGTATTTCCTCCGTTTTCGTGGGCCATGTTATCCATCATAAAGAACATGTGCCTACTATAAAGACCTTGTGTTTGAAGGTTCGAATACACTGCATTGACTGCCGATTGCACCTGTACAGGGTTTTGAAAGAAGGTATCCGGTGACAGTTCATTGGGGTTGGTCAGCTCTAAGGAATCTTCATTACAGCTAAATACCAAGCCTAAACTGGCAAGAATCGTTAAGATGATCTTATTGTTTTTCATGGTAATTTTTTTTAGAATGATAATTGTACTCCGAGTAAGATTGATTTTGGCTGAGGATAGTTACCTCTATCAATACCCAATTCATACTGTCTGCCACCACCATCATTGGTCAATGGGTTACCCACTTCTGGGTCTAATCCGGAATAGTCGGTTAGGGTAATCAAGTTCTGACCGCTAACATAGATTCTACATTTAGAGAAATATTGGTCAAGTGCAGAACTACCTTGCAAGGTGTACCCTAGGGTTATATTTTTCAAACGTGTATAAGAACCGTCTTCAACAAAACGATCTGAAATCGAATTGAAGTTCTGTGGGCTACCATCGGCCCTTGGTACCGAGTTGGAAGTATTAGGTCCTGTCCATCGGTTGAGCACATTGGTGCCAGCGTTGAAGAGACGGGGCATTCCTTCCAAATCATAAATATTGGTATTGTAAACGTCAACACCGGCAACCCCTGAAATGAATAGATTTAGGTCGAGTTGTTTGTAGTTGGCATTTAGATTGAGACCGTATGTTAAATCTGGATACGGATTACCAATTTTCACCCTGTCATCAGCATTGATTTGTTGATCACCATTTTGGTCTACGAAACGTATGTCACCCGGCAACTTGTCTGAATCTGCACCTAAATGTGCCGTAACTTCTTGTTCTGATTGATAGAGGCCATCGGTTTCTAGACCAAAGAAGAAGAACAGAGGTTCACCGACTTCTACACGTGAAATATCCTGGGCCTCGAAGGTACCACCCGAGAGCGATTCATTGGCACCCAAAGATTTTACTTCGTTTTTCGAGGTGCCCAGGTTCAGGTTGGCCGACCATGTAAAGTCGCCTTCAAAATCGTTGTAGCCTAGGCTTACTTCAAAACCACTGGTTTCGACACTACCCACGTTTTCGGTTACCGAACCGGAATGAATACCAAGCGAACCTGGCAGAGGCCTGCTCATTAAGAGGTCATCGCTAGTATTGTTATAGTACTCAATGGCACCGGTAAACTGACCTCCAAAGAGGCCAAAATCCAACCCGACATTTTTCATGGTAGTTTCCTCCCATTTTAAATCAGGATTGGCAAGACCACCAGCGGTCGTTCCTGTTGCCAAGCCATTTCCGATAGGGTAGAAAAAGTTGGCCAATAAAGTGGCACTGTATTGGTAGTCACCGATTCTGTCATTACCGGTAACACCCCAGCTACCTCTTAATTTTAAGGTGCTTATAGAGGTGTCGGCCAAGAAGCTCTCTTTCGCGATATTCCAACCTAAGGCTACCGAAGGAAAGGTACCCCATCGATTGTTAGACCCAAATCGGGAAGAAGCATCACGCCTTACAGAGGCCGCGAAAATGTACTTTTGGTCAAAGTTGTAGTTCAACCTTGCCAAATAACCGATACGATTATACTCAAATGATTGTGATTGTAAAAATGACTGTTCGTTAGATACTTGATTGAGGTCGTCAGTGATCGGGTTCTGACTATTGGAGTTGAGTAAGTCGTCAGTTCTATCTTGTTTTTCCGCCAATAGTAATACCTCGAAGTTATGAACGTCGTTGAACGACTTCGTGTAGTTTAAACTATTGGTCAAAATAATCGATTTTCTTAGGCTCGAGTTCTTTGTTATGGCGGCGAAGTTAGAGGCATGGGTAGCACCTTCGCTATCATCGTTATATGAAGGCCTAAAAATGTCGGTGTTCGAGTTACGGTATTCAAGACCTGCTTGGCTTTTGAAGGTCAAACCATTCAGAATCTCAAATTCACCAAAAATACTTCCGATAATGGCTGAAGATTTGTTTACGTGTTCGCCCAAGGTTTGTACCCTAACCGGGTTTTCGGCATCTTGCCCATCCAACCCAGAGCTTGGCCCTTGAAAACCTCCAAGGTTATTAGGGTTGTAAACGGGCAGGTACGGTGGAATTTTTATAGCATGTTCCAATAAAGAACGTGCACCGAGGTTTCTTTCAGGGTTTTGGGTGTTAAATGAAACCGACATAGTTTCCCCAAACTTAAATTTACCTATGCTGAAATTACTGTTGGCGCGAAAAGAGAAACGTTCGAAACCTGTTTCAATAATGGCACCTTCTTGGTCCATATATCCTGCGGAAAACCTAAAATCACCATTTTCCGTTCCTCCCGAGATACCCAAATCAACCTTTTGCATAACGCCCGTTCTAAAAATAGCATCTTGAAAATCGGTATCGTTATTAGACTGTGATAGAGGTGATGTCGGTGTAAAACCAAAACCTTCTTGCGCAAATTGTCTGTATTGCTCGGCGTCAAGTATATCGTAACGCTGGTCGGAGTATTGAATACCGGTGTAAGAGTCAAGGTTGATTACTGTCTTACCGGTTCTGCGCCCTTTTTTGGTAGTGACCATTACAACACCGTTTGACCCTAGCGAACCATAAATAGCAGTTGTAGAAGCATCTTTTAAGACGTTGATCGATTCGATGTCATTAGGGTTCAAATCACCTAGACCTCCGGCAATAACTCCATCTATGACATATAACGGGTCGTTGTTGTTCATCGTTCCTAAACCACGGATACGAACTACCGGGGCGGTTCCAGGGGAACCTGTATTCAAGACCGTTACCCCTGCTGCCCTACCTTGTAAAGCTTGGTCGGCCGTAGCGACCGGCAAGGCGGTCAGCTCTTCTGAGCCAACGGTAGTGATGGCACCGGTGACCTCAGCCCTTGATTGAGTGCCGTATCCCACAACCACAACCTCATCCAAGGTCTGAAGGTCTTCTGCCAATGTTACGTTAATGGTCGTTCTACTGTTGACCGGTACCTGTTGGGTTAAATAACCGATATAACTTACGGTCAAGTTTCCATTGGGCGGTACATCTGAAATGGTATAATTACCGTCAAAATCGGTTTGGGTACCGTTGGTCGTACCAGCCACCACAATTGAGGCTCCGGGCAAGGGTACCCCGGATTCGTCAGACACTACACCGCTCACTGTAGTTTGCGAAAAGGCAAAGTGCCCGAACATTACAAAAAGAGTAATGCACGCTAATTTGAGTTTGATCATAATGTTGAGTTTAAGTTAAGTTGTCTCGACCTCTTCAAACTTATAAGGCAATCGAGCAAGACAAATATATTTTTGAGACAGGTGATACGATAAAACTCTTGAAGCGTATGCTAGTACATTTGTTGCATCATTTGTAAATATGGGGTTTCAACCTGCTTTATATTAGGAATTCAACAACTTTTAATGCACTTAGGTATACTATTCTTAGGAAGGAAAGGTATTAGTTGTCAGAACTATAATTTGAAAAAGAAGTTAAGGGGCCTTTACGCAAAGAGAAGAAATAAACCGGAATTTTTTATGTTCCGGTCTATTTTATAGAAGTTTAAAGATGAACAATGCCTTCATTGTTACTGAACCTTGCGATAACGCCCCAACCATAGAAATAATTGGTAAGGCCGATAAGAATTTCGTTTTCTCCTTCTTGTAAAGGAATGTCTATTGAAGAATTTTCTAGCGTACATCTTCCTTTGGGCTCTTTCATACCGGGAGAACCGTAATAATTTTTGTCAATGTAAAGGGGTTGGCCGTTAATAAAAAGCCACACTTCGTCGCTAAAACCAAGGTCTAAACGTTTGCTTATGGCTGTTTTGGCATTTATGGTAGTTTTAAGCCAAGTGAGTCTTCTTGAACCACTTTCGGTCTGCCCGAAATTGTAGGTCAGGTTGACCAGCCCGCGTCTGGAAGCTTTCACATCTTGCCATGTCGCAGTACTGTCCCATAAATCGTCACGTATGGCAACACCTGGGCTGTAGGGTATACCTTTAAGAAGGTCTTGCCCAAAAGGAAAGTCAATGGGTTCGGTCACTTGCCAATTGCGAAGATATCGAGGATCACTGGCAGTAGGGTCGTAGCCTTCATCGGCCGGAATACCTTCGGTAGCATCTGGGGTAATCTGCATATTGGCAAAGACTACGTTGCCCGATAACGAAATGGCGCCCGATGAGGTGATTCCTTCCATAGAGGGAATATAAAGGGAAGGCTTTTTCATGTCATTTACATAAACCCGCATCTGTTTGCCATTGATAACCATTTTGATATGGTTCCATTGGTTTTCCAATAAGTTCGATGCCGCTTGGTATTCATCGGTAAGGTCCCATAGGTTTACTTTGTCGACTATTGCCGCATATTGCATGGTAGTTCGTAACATAGGGTCAGGATCTCCAAAATGTCGCAGATAAAAGATTTCACCATTTAGACTGTCTTTGTCAATTCTGAAGGTGATTCCCGGAAACCCCATTCCCTTCAATTCCACATCAAATTCGATGATGCCATTGGCGAACTCAACATCTTTGAGTATAATTTGAAAGGGTTTGTCATTGGTGCTGCTAGCTGCAGACACTCCTTTATAATCGTCAAAACTGACATTGTCGGTCAGGGTAGCCCAATTCTTTGAGTTAAATGCATAATTGATCGGTTTTTGCTTCTTGCCCTGACCACAAAGGGTCGAAAAGCATAATAAGCTCAAAAGCAGAAATGGTGATAGAGGTGTTCTCGATTTCATAGTTGTACAGATTTTATATTAAAAAGGTAAATTTGATAGAGTTAAAGGTATCTGTGCTCCGGTACCCAAGGCCTGTTCATTCTGTTCAATCATGTTTAATTCTGTTCATGGCTTAAAATAGACTTGTGGCTGAGTAGTTTTATGGAAAATTCAAACACACATATGATCCGACTTTTGGTCACCCAAATCGAAACCCATTTGGGTTGGGGTAGTGGTAGCACATGGAGTAATAGTGATTTTGAGGCCTTGAGCGAACGAATATTGGAAGCGACCAAAAAACGGCTGAGCGTCACAACACTCAAACGCATTTGGGGCCGTGCCGAGAGAGTTGCCAACCCGAGCGCTGCAACACTGAACATTCTTTCACAATTTATCGGGTTTACCGACTGGCGAGAATTTAAAAAGACTCAAACCGCGGTAGATAGTAAAGAGTTTAAGAGAGAGGTGCCTTGGCAAAAAATTTTAGCCGTGATAGGGGTGTTAACAATTGCCATCGCCATACTATCACTCAATTGGCCCCAAAAGGAGGATATAAACACAAGTTCGGTTAGCTATAACGGGACTGATTTTTATTTGAAGAGTAGAACGATAGCGAAAGGGCTTCCCAATTCGGTAGTATTTGAATACAAAGCTTCGGCAGCTAATGATGGGGCCGAAATAGAAATTCAACAAGATTGGGATCCAGGAAAGCGTATTGAGGTCGAAAGAGGCGACAGTGTGGCAACCTGTATCTACCATCGACCTGGGTTCTTTAATGCCAAATTAATGGTCGATGGATCAGTAGTAGCACGAGAAGATGTATTTATACCTACCGATGGCTGGTTGGGGGTGATTGAACGTGATTCAATTCCGCTGTATTTAGAGGAGAATGTTATTCTAAAGGATGGACTTCTTGGGGTCGATAGTACAGTTTTGAAGAGCTATCGGTTAGACCCAAGAACGAGCGATGTTTCGATTGGTTTTTATCAAATGAATGATTTCGGACCCATAAGTATCCAAGACTTTAATTTTTCAATAGATTTACAAAATACTACTCCACAGAATTCGAGCGGTTGTCACCGTGCTCAAGTCTATTTAATTTATGAAGGTGGGGCCGTGGGGGTTCCTTTATCTAACCAAGGTTGTGTGGCTACATTGAACATGATGGCCTTTGGGCAATACATCGATGGTAAGAAAACTGACCTTTCAGGTTTTGGGGTCGATTTTGAACGTCCTGTCAATTTAGGGTTACAATCAAGAAACGGACAAATGCAGGTTTTGGTAAATGGGCAAATGGCCTATCAAATGCCCGTGCCCGATGAATCTGTGCTCATAAAAGGTTTTTCTATCCATTTTGAGGGAACAGGGGTCGTTCAAAAAGTACATTTACAGGGTAATGACCAAACTTCTTTTCTCTTTCCTTAGATAAAATTTTTCCTCTGATTTTTTGAGGTAAGGTAAAATTCTTTTTAGGCAACCTTAGATTGGGGCATTTGCTAAGTTGCGCCGCATTAGTGTCTTCTAGACAGCCAAAACCAATTTACATGCGAGCATTTTTTTGTATAGGTATTACTTTCTTCCTGTTTCAAGCGCTATTCTCACAAACAAGTGATGAACCAGACAAAGAAGTTTCCCATACCTTTTATATCACTTCCCATTTGGGCGATGTATCCTTTCAAGACGCGAAAGGGATGCTGGAAGCTATCAATACGGCCTCCAAAAAAGATGAGAATGCTACGCTGTTACTTTTAGGCAATGTTGTTAATAATGATGGGTTTCCTTCTAAAGAAGAAAAGCAAGAAAGTGCAAAGGCCTATTTAAAACCTTTAATGCAGGTTTGGGACGATTTTAACGGTAATGTCATCTTAACCCCAGGCAAAAATGAATGGTTGACCGATGCACCCCAGAGTATTGATGACCTTGAGTCTTATTTGCAAGATAATAGCAAGGCCAAGTTTTGGCCCAATGATGGGTGTCCGCTAGAACGTGAAGACATCAACGATGAGGTGGTTTTAGAGATGGTAGATTCGCAATGGTTTTTAGAAGATTGGGATGAACACCCTTACATTAATGAAAAGTGTGAATACAAGTCCAGAAGCGAATTCTGGGCAGAGTTCAAAGACGATTTAAAAGATAGCCAAGGCAAAACGGTAATTGTGGCCGTGTACCAGCCTGTCATGAGCAATTCAAAAATTTCAGCAATTGACAAAATGGGGGGCTTTACGTCGCAATCTTATCAGAACGCACAAAATAGACAACTACGCGGTCGAATGGAAACTCTAGCCAGCCAGTTTGAAGATGTCATATTCGTATCGGGAAAAGATAGAAACCTTCAATACCTAGAAGATGATGGTATTCCGCAAATTATCAGTGGTGCGATAGGTAAAACGGAAAAAGCTCGATCGCGTAAAGAAGAACACTTTGAAAGCGATAAGCAAGGGTATGCTAAACTGACCGTTTTTAAGAATGGAAGTTCTAAAGTAGATTTCTTTGAAATCGAAAACGAGGATGCAAAACCAAAATTTACCCAACAAATTAAAAGAGACCGTCTGTACGAAAATGAGATATCATATCCGAAGAGGAGTTATGGCCAGACAGTAGAAGCTTCTGTTTATAGAAAGGAAGAAACAGATAAGAGTGAATTCTATAAATGGCTTTGGGGAGACCATTACAGAAACATTTACAGTAAAGAGATTAAAGCACCTGTTCTACGACTAAACCAGATGCCTGGTAATCTGCGACCTATTTCAGAAGGTGGTGGCACGCAGTCACGTTCTTTACGCCTGATAGACGATAACGAAAATGAGTATACCCTTCGTGCTTTAAGAAAAAGCGCCCTACGATTTTTACAGTCTAATGCCATTACCACACACTATGTCGTCGATTATTTAGATAATACAGTGGCCGAGCACTTTCTTCTCGATTTTTATACCACAGCGCACCCCTACGCTCCTTTTGCAATGAACGAGTTGTCTGAGACTTTAGAAGTACTTCATGCCAACCCCGAAATTTATTATGTGCCCAAACAAAAGGGATTGGGAATTTTTAATGAAGATTATGGCGATGCCCTCTTTATGTTGGAAGAACATGCTGGCGACGAAAACAAAAATTTTGAAACCTTCGGTAAACCCAATGATATTCTAAGCACGCACGACCTGCGTTTCAAATTGAGGGAATCTAAAGATGCTTTTGTCGACGAAGCTAGTTTTATTCGTGCCCGTTTATTCGATATGTTGGTAGGCAATTGGGATCGGCATCAAGATCAATGGCGCTGGGCAGAGTTTGAGACTGAAGATGGTAGAAAGCGTTATGAGGCTATTCCTAGAGATTGGGACCAGGCATTTCCTAAATACGATGGTCCTTTGATTGCTCTGTTGAAATTTTCATTTCCCATCCTTAGAAAAATGGAAAGTTATGACACCGATGTAAAAAATGCCAAATGGTTTAATCTTTCGGGATACCCTATGGATAAAACTTTTATAAAGCTCGCCACATGGGAAGATTGGAAAGCCCAGGTCGATTTTATTCAACAACAACTGACTGACGAGGAAATTGAAAAAGCCTTTGCGTCATTGCCCCAAGAAGCGCAAGATGAAAGTATTGACACCATTAAAAAATACCTGAAGGCCCGACGCGATGGTCTGGCCACTATTGCCCAATCTTATTATAACTATTTGAAACGGTTTGAGGTGGTTATTGGTACCGAAGATGATGATGAATTCTTGATTACCAGAAAGCCCAATGGCGAAACACATATTACCATAACCCAAGATTCGGTTATTTTTGAAAATTCTTACTATGCCGACCAGACCAAAGAAATTTGGGTCTACGGTTTAGATGGTAATGATACGTTCGAGGTTACAGGTGATGGCAACAAGCCTGTTAATATCAAAGTAATTGGCGGAAAGAAAAATGATACCTACGACTTTAAATCGGTCAAAAAAGTAAAGCTCTACGATTATGAGAGCAAAGACAATACGATTGTCAACCCTAAGTCGAGAAAATGGTTGACAGATTCTTATACGGTCAATACCTACGATTACCTTAAGAGAAAATACCATGAGAATATTCTATACCCTAGCGGCGGCTATGATGGCGATACAGGTTTTAGAATAGGACTAAAAGACCGTTTTACGACCTACGGCCTGGCTAACAATCCGTTTCAGGCACAACATACCCTGGGTGCAGAATATTATTTTGCCACCAACGGATTTTCGGTCGATTACAATGGTGAATTCGCAAACGTATTTCATGAATGGAACCTAGGGCTCGACCTGCGATATACCAGCCCTAACTTCACCATGAACTACTTTGGTGCGGGAAATAACAGTCCGTACGATACCAGTTTAGATCGCGATTACAATCGAGTGCGTATACGTCAGTGGCAAATTTCGCCTTATTTAGTGCATGGTAGTGGCGGCAGCCAACTATACCTTCGGCCCGGTCTGGAATCTTATGACGTATCAAATGATGACGACCGATATGTAGGTCAGGTATTTGCTTCCGATAATGATGTTTACGAACCGCAATTATATGCCTCTGCAGAGGCCGGTTATTCTTATAAAAATATGAACGATCCTGCCTTTCCTAATAGGGCCATGAATTTTGATATATCTATCGGGTATAAATCGAATATCAGCGGGCAAGAAAACCAATTTGGCTATGTTAAACCTTCTTTGTCATTTATCTACCCCTTACACCCCAGCGGTATTGCCGTCATTGCTACCAAAGTAGCAGGTGAGACCGTTTTAGGCGATAACTATGAGTTTTACCACGGTGCTCTTTTAGGGGGTAACAAAAGTCTGAGGGCTTACAGAAACGAACGTTTTAACGGTAAATCGGCCTTTTATCAGTCGACCGATTTAAGAGTGGGCGTTTCGAGGTTCCGTACCGATTTTGTGCCTTTACAAATCGGTGTAAGCGCCGGTTTTGACTATGGCCGCGTATGGTTGGCCGACGATGGTTCTTCCAAATGGAAAAACAATTTCGGGGGTTCCGTTTGGGTAACAGGCTTTAGTGCCTTTACAGGCAACCTCGGTTTATACCATGGTGATGAAGGCAGCCGACTGTTGTTTAGCTTTGGGTTTAATTTCTAATTATTTCTCTTTACCCTACTACCTGTTTTTCGGTTATAAAAGGCTGGTGATAGTGTCTCGTACCGGTAGCCTTGTACAGAGCGTTGGCCAATGCGCCCATAATAGGCGGGAAAGGCGGTTCGCCCAGCCCCGTGGGATCGATGCCATTTTCAACAAAATAGGTTTCTATTTCTTTAGGTGCCTCACTATGACGAATCAATCGGTATTTGTCAAAATTATTCTGTTCGGGCGCTCCGTCTTTAAAGGTTAGTCCGCTGTACATGGCATGGCCAATACCATCAACCGCACCGCCTTCGGCCAAATTTTTTGCCGCATCGGGGTTGACCACTATTCCGCAATCGATAGCAGCGGTAACCTTTTCAACGGTTGGCTTATCATCCTTCATAGTTATATCCAGTACTTGGGCTACATAAGAGTTATGACAGAAATAGGCGGAAACCCCGCGGTGCAGACCGGCTTTTTCTTGGCCCCAATTGGCTTTGTCACGAACCATTTCTAACACTCCGGCGTAGCGATCGGCCTCGTAATCGTTATTTTCACCTACCGGTTTTTCTTGTGCTTTTTTCAATAGCTCCAATCGAAAATCGATAGGGTCTTTTCCGGCAGCTTCGGCCACCTCGTCTAAAAAAGACTGTTCTGCGCCGGCGATAAAGTTTGATCGCGGCGCTCTGAACGCCCCTACAGTAATATTTGAATCGACTGTCCAGTTCTCTGCGAGATAGTGGTCTACAGCTCCGGCAGGAAAACGGTTGGCCGCTAATGGGCTTTCTGGAATACCACCGGCCCGAACGTGAAACGCAATTAGATTGTTGTTGGCATCTAAAGCTGCGCGGTAATAGGCGTGATAGGCCGGGCGATAGACCCCCATGCTCATATCATCTTCGCGTGTATAGACCAATTTAATGGGCGATTTCATCTTTTGCGAAATTACTCCGGCCTCGGTCAAAAAGTGTCCGTACAGTCTACGTCCAAAACCACCGCCCATACGGGTCATCTGAATATCTATTTTTTCTAGGGGGAGACCCAATCGTGCAGAAACGCTTTGCTCCATAATTTCTGGAGTTTGAATGGGGCCAATAAGGGTGGCCTCATCAGCTTTTACATCTGCAAAGAAGTTCATGGGCTCCATACAGTTGTGTGCCAAAAACGGACAAGAATAACTGCGCTCGATAATCTTGGCAGCTTTCTTGAACATGGCCTCTGGGTCACCATCTTTACGGGCCACTTCCTGTGTAATTTTGCCTTGTTGGGCCAAAGTTTCGTTATGACCTTCAGTGCCCTCTAGACCTTCTGGAAAACGAACGTTCATTTCACGACCGAAAATCTGCATTTTTGCTTCTTGGGTAGGAGATTGTTCCCACTCAACTTTCAGTGCTTTTTTAGCCTGCATCACCTGCCAAGTAGTTTCCCCGACAACAACGACCAAATTTTTGAACGCGGTATTGTCAAAGGCGCTCATGTTATAGTCGTCTTCAAAGGTTTTCATCTGAAAAACATCTTTGATGCCAGGCATCGATTTGGCCTCTTCTGCATCGAACGATTTTAATTGCATACCAAAAGCGGGCGGATGCGCTATCATGGCGATAAGCATTCCCTCTTTTTGAACATCAAGACCGTACAAAGGTTGGCCGGTAACTATCTTTTTGCCATCAACATTCTTTCTTGACGTACCGATAATGGTAAAGTCTTTAGGTTCTTTCAATTTGACTTCCTCAGGAACGGTCAATTGAGCGGCTGCGGAAGCCATTTCGCCAAAATGGGCCTTTTTTCCAGAACCCTTATGTGAAATTTCGCCATTGCTCACGGTTATTTCACTGGCCGGAACTTGCCACTCTTGCGCTGCGGCCGCGACCAGCATATGCTTTGCGGTAGCACCTGCCATTCGAAGGCTTTCCCATCCTTGGCGGATACTCTGGCTACCTCCGGCCAACTGACGTGAAAAAATTTCGGTGTTCAGTGGTGCTTGTTCAACAATAACATCTTTCCAGTCAACATCAAGTTCTTCGGCAACTATCATAGGCATCGATGTCTTTACATTTTGCCCAATTTCCGGGTTAGGAGACATGATGGTGACCATGCCATTATCGCCGATTTTCAGATAGCCGTTAAGGTCGAACCATTCTTTGGGCATTTCGGCAACTTGTTGCTGTTGTACTTCTGGTTTGCAAGAGGCCAGCCAACTAAAACCTAATACCAATCCGCCACCTGCCATGGTGGTCGTCTTTAAAAATGAACGTCTGTTATAAGATGTTTTTACCAGTGTCATGATGTTGCTTTTAGGGAGTTTGAAGGATTAGGATTGGTCAGGATTCGCAGCCATTTTTACGGCTTTCTTAATCCGTGTGTAAGTACCGCAACGGCAAATGTTTCCGTTCATAGCCGATTCGATCTCTGCATCGCTCGGGTTCGGATTGGATTTCAAAAAGGCCGAAGCTGTCATGATCTGACCCGCTTGGCAATAACCACATTGGGGTACATCTACCTCTAACCAAGCCTTTTGAACCGGATGGTCGCCGTTCTCCGACAATCCTTCGATTGTTGTTACTTCTTGTTCACCTACTGCCGATACGGGCAATTGACAAGAACGAACCGCATTATCACCCAAGTGAATGGTACAAGCACCGCACTGCGCTATACCGCAACCGTATTTGGTACCTACCAATTGAAAATGGTCGCGCAAGACCCATAGCATTGGCGTGCTCGGGTCTACCTCGATCTCTTGGGTTTTTCCATTGATTTTTAAGTTGAATGTAGCCATGATAGTAAAGATTTGTTTGAAATTATGAATTTTTGACCGTAAAAGGCTTACAAAAATCAAATAGTATTTTTACTTCACTGTTAAAATTTGATTAATTATAAGAATTGATAATCAGAATTTTAGGTCCATATTAGAATCCATCTACTATAACTGGTCATTTTCTAAGATGAAGGGTTGTTTAGGAACAAAAGGGGTCGCTAATATATGTTCTTGCTCAAATAATTGTTTTTGAACTTGCCATTGGGGTCGTAACTTTTGGCCAAAGCGAGAAAATCGGCATGCTTTTGATATCTACCTTGCAATGTCTTTGGGTCGATGGTAAAGAGCTTTCCCCAGTGTGGTTTGGCGTTAAAAGGCGCCAAGGCTTCTTCTATTTTAGGCAATAGGGCCATGACTTCTTTTGGTTTTTGCTGCCATGTAGTGTGTATGGTGATACAGTCTTGTTGAAAGCAAGGGCTCATCCAGTAACCGTCGGCGGCAATTGACCTAATTTCAGAGATAAGGATGTGGGGGAAAATCTCGTCTTTCATTTTTTCAATGGCTAAAATGGCATCAACCGCATGTTCTCGCGGTACAAAATATTCCGATTGTAATTCTTCACCGGCACTTGGGGTGAAACCCATCTTAAAATGTGGAAGTCTATCGTACCATGGCCCCGGAACCCCCATTTGATCGGTACAGTTGATGGCATCTAGCGCGACAATCGGGTGAATATTCTTTGTGGCAGGTGTGGCACCGTAAAAGTTGGTTCCCAAATCGGTCATTTCTTTGCTCACTTTTCGTTTCACCCAGACTTCGCTCACTTTTTTATCCATCCAATCAGTGAAGAGACTTACGCTATAACCGCTCGACATAATATCATCAAAGTTCGATTTGACCGATTCGAGCGGTAAATCTAAAAACACATCTTGCCGAACATCAAAAGTATCCTGAAGCATCAAGGTGACCTTAGTGATAATACCAAAGGCGCCTAGGCCTACGACTACGGCACCAAAGTCTGGATGTTCCCTATTCAAGGTAACAAGGCTGCCATCTGGTTTGACCAATTCTACGGATACAACTTGCCCTGCTAGGTTCTTATTGTTGACACCTGAGCCATGTGTGGCCGTGGCACATGCGCCGGCAACCGATATATGCGGTAATGAAGCCAAATTGTGCAATGCAAAACCTTCTTTGTGCAGCATTTCGGCAAAATCACCATATCGGGCACCTGCTTCTACTGTCAAGGTTTTATTCTCTTTATTGAGTTGAACTACTTTGTTCAGTTTTTTGGTAGAAATCTGGTTTTTTGGGCTATCGGCAATATCATTGAAACAATGGGTAGAACCCAATGCTTTCTGCGAATCTAGTTTTTTAACTAATTGTTGAATTTCTTCCACAGAGCTAGGTTCATAAATATTTTCGGCTTGATAGGTATAATTACCGGCCCAGTTTTTTCTATCGGGCACTGGTTCAGCCTCAATTGGCGCCTTTTTTTCAGTTTTACAAGAAGATAATGGGTTCAGAATGGTGCCTACCACCGCGACAGAGGTGGTCTGAATGAAGTGTTTGCGTTTCATGGTGGTTACTTTAAGTTGAGTTTCAAGACAAGATACTAAACTCATTTGAAAAGTGCCCATCTTTATATTAATGCTCAAATAGCACTTATCATGGTGAGGTAGAGATTGGCCGAATAACCGCAATAAATGAGAAGTTCTGCTAGGTCGATATTTAAATTGGGCCGTACTGATTCTATGGAGTAATCATAACTTGTTTTCAACCATTTATTGCTTGAAACCATAATTAATAGCCACTTGTCATCTTGATTGAACAATTCAAACTTTAGATGAAAAACCCCTTTATTTCGTAAAATATAAAAATGCTCTTTTTGAGTTTTGTCTCTAATACAGATAATTATCTCAGCTTTCAGATTAAAGGTAATATCGCCAATAATCGCCCCGTCTTTGGTAATGTTCACTTTGCTCGTCCATATATTTTTAGGGCTTAGCTCAATGGTATGACCTTTGAAAACCGTAGTGGCCTTGCTAGAAAACCAGTTTTGATAGGTTACTTCACAAACCTCTTTTTGGGCGTCTGTTACCTTATAGTTTCCTTTGCTAGAACTTGAGATTAGATTCATTTTTCGTCTAATAGAGTTGGTCAATCTTCTTCATCTTGTACGCTGGATTTGACAAAACTCAGGTAAGCAAGTACAATGCCCACCACCAGAAACCCCGAAGACATGAGCCAGGGTATTTGAGCGGGGTTGTCACCGGACTGCAAGATGAGATCAGGAATGGTTATCAAGAAAATTCCCTTCAAGAGAAACAGACAACCCAACAATGAAACTGCAATTTCGAGAAAAGACTTCCAAACGAAATGATAAGCGATAATAGTCATACCGATAAAGAAATGCACCATTCCGGACAAATTAATAAGAATCGGGTCCGTTCCTGTATGGGCTATCAACTGAGTATAAAAATCAGGAGATATACCAAACCCTGCCCCTGTAATAATTAGGTAGACAGACAGTATTCTGGCAATGCGAACGGTAGTGTTCATTTACCTTATTGTGTTGAGTTCTCCTATAAAGTTAAACTAATTACCTCATAATAAGGTACATTCAAAAGGGTTTAATAAGCCGTTTGATATGATTATCTTCGTAACGGTGAAAACGACAACAGGTATTATCGCCTAGCATTCTTGATCGGATAAACATATGCAAATTCAGAACAAAGTTTTTTTGATTACCGGTGGGGCTTCGGGCCTTGGTCTGGCAGTTGCCAAAATGATTTTAAAAAATGGAGGCAAAGCCGTTCTGGCCGATATCAATGAGGAATCAGGTGAAAAAGTAGCAAATGAACTAGGTGCTGATGCCTTGTTTTGCAAGACAGACGTCACCGATGAGGAGGTCGTGAAGTCGACCCTTGACAAGGCGCTGAATAAATTCGGCAGGCTCAATGGGGTAATCAATTGTGCGGGTATAGGCCCCGGAGAGCGGGTTTTAGGTAGAAGTGGGATCCATCAACTTGCTACTTTTAAAAAAGTTGTTGAAATCAACCTGATCGGAACATTCAATGTGTTGCGATTGGCGGCAGATGTTATGCAGCAGAATGAACCCGAAGACGATGGTGAGCGTGGTATTATCATCAATACGGCATCGGTAGCAGCTTATGAAGGACAAATAGGCCAAGCCGCTTATTCGGCCTCAAAAGGAGGCATCATTTCAATGATGCTGCCTATAGCACGAGAATTGGCCCGTTTTGGTATTCGTGTTATGACCATTGCCCCTGGAACTTTCGAGACTCCTTTGCTTATGGGTTTTTCCGATGAAGTTAAAGAATCATTGGGGCAACAGGTACCATTCCCTTCCCGATTGGGTAAACCGGAAGAATTCGCCCAATTGGCACAGCATATAATAGAGAACCAAATGCTCAACGGTGAGACCATTCGCTTAGATGGTGCCATTAGAATGGCCGCAAAATAAATTAAACTAAAACTGTTGACGCAACAAGACACTCCGTATTTAGAGGTTCCGACCATACCCATTGATATTGATAGGCAAATGCGTGCCGATGGCACTATTTTGCTCCGCTCGAAAATTGCTCTGGAAGATTTCCCTCAGAAGGTCACCGAACGCCTTCGTTATTGGTATGAACAAACGCCAGATAGTGTCTTACTTGCCCAAAGAAACAAAGGTGGTGACTGGCTGAAATTTACCTATGCTGAAGTATGGCACAAAATTCAGAACATCGGTCAGTTCTTGCTCAACAATAAGAATGGCGGGACGAAACCAATTGTTGTGCTCTCGGGTAACAGTTGGCAACATGGCTTATTGGCCCTTGCCGCTCAACATGTAGGTGTCGTTTTTTCGGCAATTAGTCCGGCCTATTCCCTAAAATCCACCGATTTTAGAAAGCTTAAGCATTGCATTGAATTGCTTGACCCAGGTCTGATTTTTGTTCAGGATGGCCAACGATATGCAAGTGCCTTGAATAGTCTAGAAACTTCTGCTACACTTGTGGTAGTGGAAAACCCTGTGCAAAATGCCCTATTGTTTCAAGATGTTTTGGAAACGGCTGTGACAAAAGATGTTCTACAGGCACATCAAAAAATTAAAGGGCATTCAATTGCAAAAATTCTTTTTACTTCCGGTTCTACCGGAATGCCTAAAGGGGTTATGAATACCCAAGCCAACCTAACGAGTAATTTACAACAGATTACTCAGACCTATCCGTTTATGAAAAATGGCGGACTTACCTTAATCGATTGGCTTCCTTGGAGCCATACTTTTGGGGGTAACCATAATTTCGGTCTCGCTTTTTATAATGGCGGTACACTTTATATTGATGAAGGAAACCCTACTCCTGGAGGTACTCTGGTGACGATAAAAAATCTAAGGGAGATCCCGCCTACGGTCTATTTCAATGTTCCTAAGGGGTTTGAAGAATTGGTCGGGGTGCTTCAGAAAGATACCAATCTTTGCGAAACATTTTTTAGCCAACTTAAAATGCTCTTTTTCGGTGGTGCCAGTTTATCCCAGCATGTTCGTGATTGTTTAGATGCTTTGGCCTTAAGAACTACCGGAAAACGTGTGTTGATTTCTTCCGGATATGGTATGACCGAAGCTTGCCCATCGACCATGTTCAATACGAGTTATGAGCAAAGGGCCGGAAATTTGGGAGTTCCTGTTCCGGGAATGACAACAAAATTAGTGCCCTTTGGTGATGCCTATGAAGTACGCTTTAAAGGCCCTAATCTTACGCCTGGCTATTGGAACGATGATCGGCAGACATCCAATGCTTTTGATGAAGAAGGCTTTTTTAAAAGCGGGGATGCGTTGAAATTTGAAGATATCGACAACCCGAGTGCAGGATTGATTTACGACGGAAGAATTACCGAGAACTTTAAGCTTAATTCCGGTACTTGGGTCAATGTAGGGCTTCTTCGCGCCCAATTGATTGCCGAAAGTAACGGGCTTATTCGAGATGCAGTGCTTACAGGGCATGATAAAGATTTTGTCGGAGCCCTGCTATTTTTAAATCCTGATCATTCGTTCGATCATCTGAAAAGAGTTGTTGCGGAGCATGATAGGAAGCAAAAAATAGAGGAGACCATTCTAGGAGCACTTAGAAATTTGGCCAAAAAAAACACGGGCGCCACAACTGTGGTAAGACGAGCGATAATTGCTAGGTTCGAGTTGAGTATCAAAAATGGAGAAGTTACTGACAAGGGGTCCATTAACCAGCGCGCCGTACTTTTGAATAGAAAAGAATGGATAAGCCTATTGCATGACAGCAATTTAGGTGAAGGTGTCTTGGAGATATAAGAATTCGATTTTCATGTCATTCTTTTGTCTGACATCAGACCGACATTATTTTTTACCCCTTGGCTTCATTTTTATCTTGAGGATATATGTAAAATCGATACTTTTATAAGGTGTTGATAAATAGTTTAGTAGCTGTATTCTATTTGTGGTAATTCATTAATTGTATTTTAAGTTGGGCAAATACATCGCGGTAGCATTCATTTTCATTTATTCATTCTCAATGGCACAGACCGACACGGAACAAAAATCTATAGTTGTAAAGCAAATTGTACTTGAGGAAGAAGCTGATCTTGAAACCGTTTCAAGATTATTGGAAGCGGAAACAGAGATTAATAATATTTCCCTTTTGAACTGGGATGCCTACTCTTATTTGCCAAAGGTTCAGTTCAGAATTGCCAGAAACGAGAATGATATTTGGCTGAAGTTCTATGTTTCCGAAGAGAACGTGCTTGCCCAATTTAGCGAACCGAACTCTTCAACACATCGCGATAGCTGCGTCGAGTTTTTTATCGATCCCCTGCAAGATGGTAATTATTACAATTTTGAATTCAATTGTATTGGCACTACGCATTTGGCCTATGGCCCAGGTAGAGGTAAGCGTACCTTTATTGAAAAGGATATCATAAAACAACATATAAAAGTAAGGTCAAGTCTGGGGAATATTCCTTTTGAAGAAAAAGGCGGTGGACATGACTGGGAGATGACCGTTGTGATACCTGAGGAAGTCTGGACGCATTCCAAAGATTTCGAATTAAAAGGATTAAAGTCAAAAGCGAATTTCTACAAGTGTGGTGATGATACATCTAAGCCGCACTACGTTTCGTGGAATGCCATCGATACCGAAAGGCCTGATTTTCATCGTCCAGAATTTTTCGGAAGCTTGATTTTTGAATAGAAAATTCGCAACGTTTCTTTGAGATTACTGTAAATAGAACAATCTTTTTATATCATTCTTGAAAAAATTGGTGTGCTCGAGCACATTTTATGTTTAATTTTTTGGCGGGTATGTAAAAGTGCACTACTTTAAGACTGTTATTTACCAAGAATAACAAAATACCAAACCAAACTAACCTGAAATTATGTATCCCAATTTCCCTCGAAAGAGTCCTTTACTAGTACTCGGGGCCACTGCCATTATGTTGCAGTGTGCCCCCGAGGAAAAGGGGGGAGATCTCTATCTTCCCGATGGTTTCACTTCATCTGTGGTTATCGAACAGGTCGACGAGACCGTAAGACACCTAGCAGTTTCAGAAGAGCATGTGGTCTATGCCAAATTAAGAAATGCAGAGCCCGATAAGGCCGTAATGGCATTACTCGATACCAATGGTGATGACTATGCCGATGAGACCGCCAAATTTGGAGGTACTGAAAAAGGTTCACGTTGGAGCTATGCAACGGCAATGAGGGTTTATAACGGCTATATATATTATAGTTCGGATCTTGTGGTTTATAGACAAAAATTAAAACCAGGTTCACTTACCCCTGAGGGAGAGGTGCAGGTAGTCGTGACCGACGACCATGAACATGGTAAGCACGAACACATAGGTAAGCCCATTGCTTTTGATGATGAAGGGTATATGTACGTTCCTTTTGGGGCTCCCTCTAATGCTTGCCAAGAACCAAAGCGTACACCAGGCGCACCGGGTCTCGACCCATGTCCCCAACTCGAAGATCATGCTGGGGTTTGGCGTTTTGACGCCAATAAATTAGGGCAAACGCAAAAAGACGGATATAAATATGCATCGGGTATTAGAAGCTTGGTCGCTATGAACTGGAATCCGGTAGATGGAGAACTGTACGGTGTTGTTCACGGCCGCGATGATCTTTTGAGGTTATGGCCCAATTTATATGATTCACATCAAAGTGCTTTATTGCCTTCGGAAGAATTTATCAAAATTGAGGAAGGTACCCATTTCGGATGGCCCTATTGCTATTACGATCAAATGCAAGGTAAAAAGGTGTTGGCCCCTGAGTATGGGGGTGATGGTAAGATAGTAGGTCGTTGCGATCAATACGATGATCCGATAATAGGCTTCCCCGGTCATTGGGCTCCTAACGATTTGGTTTTTTACGAGGGGGATCAATTTCCCGAAAGGTATAAGCATGGCGCTTTTATTACCTTTCACGGCTCTACCAATAGGGCACCTTATCCGCAGTCAGGTTATTTCGTGGGCTTCGTACCTTTCAAAGACGGCAAGCCTAGTGGAGAATTTGAGGTTTTTGCAGATGGCTTTGCCAAGGTAGACCCGATAGTCAATACCAAAGATGCTGCCCATAGGCCCATGGGTTTAGCGATAGGCCCCGATGGAGAGCTATATATCTCCGACTCGGTAAAAGGGAAAATATGGAAGGTGGTCTATAACGGCGATAAGAACGATTTTGGTGCGGAGCAATTGGCTTCGATGGAAGAGCACAAAAAACTATCACATATAAGAACCCCAGATTTTGAGAAAGATAACCTAATGCCTAAAAATTTGGTGGGCGGGGCAAAAATCTATCAGCAGTATTGCAGCGCTTGCCATCAAATGAACGGTAGAGGAGCTTCTGGGCGCTTTCCACCATTGGTGGAGACCGATTGGGTTACTGGTGATCAAGAGCGGTTGGTGAAAGTTTTGCTAAACGGTATGGAAGGTAGCCTTAAAGTTGGTGATGAGGTATATAACGGGGTTATGCCACAACATCGTTTTCTAAGCGATAAAGAAATTGCCCAAGTGTTGACTTTCGTGCGCTCCAGCTTCGGTAACGAGGCGTCTGAGATTGAAGAAACACTGGTGGCTGACCTAAGAAAAGAGCAAGAAGAGAGTGGCGAGCCTATCGAACCTATAAAAGTCGTTACCGAGTAAAACCAAACCATTGAAAATGAAAAAGAAAAAGTTATACCGATTATGGCACTTAACGGCCTTAATTTTCGGCACGTTCGTAGTAAGCGCCCAAGAATATGACATTTTAATTGACAACGGGCATGTTGTCGATGCTAAAAACAAAATAGATAAGGTGATGGATGTGGCCATCAAAGATGGAAAAATTGCCAAGGTCGCTTCTTCTATTTCCAGTAAATCCGCTACCGTTGTCATCGATGCCAAGGGTTTGTACGTAAGCCCTGGGCTAATAGATATTCATAGCCATAATTTTCACGGTACCGAACCGCATTCCTATTTGAGCAATAGCTTCACGGCCCTACCACCTGACGGATTCAGTTTTCGTTCAGGGGTAACGACGGTCGTTGATGCCGGGGGAGCAGGATGGCGTAATTTTCAATTGTTTAAAGAACAAGTAATCGATCGTTCAAAAACAAGGGTGCTGGCTTTTATGAACATTGTAGGTTCGGGTATGAAAGGGGGCGCCATAGAGCAAAATTTGGCCGATATGGATGCCAAGCTAACTGCTATGGTGGCAAGGCAGAACAAAGAGCATGTGGTGGGTATCAAATTGGCACACTTTAGTGGTTTTGATTGGAAACCGGCAGAAAGTGCTGTTGAAGCGGGAAAGTTGGCCGATATTCCTGTAATGATCGATTTCGGGGGTAGTGAGCCAGAGCTTTCGCTGAACACTTTGTTTATGGAGAAATTACGTCCAGGAGATATATTTACCCACGCTTATGCCCATGTGAATGGAAGAACGCCGTTGGTTGGCCCTGATGGAAAAGTGGCCGATTTTGCTTGGAAGGCCCAAGAGCGCGGAATCATTTTTGACGTTGGTCATGGTGGTGGCAGTTTTCTTTTTGAACAAGTTGTTCCGGCGATGAAACAAAATTTCAAGCCCAATACGATCAGTACCGATTTGCACACGGGTAGCATGAATGCGGGCATGAAAGACGTAGTAAATATTATGTCGAAGTTTTTGAATTTAGAAATGCCGGTGGCCGAGGTTATTGAGGCTACCACATGGAATTCGGCAAAGGCCATTAAAAGAGAAGAGTTGGGCCATTTGTCTGAAGGTGCCGTTGCCGACGTAACCATCTTAAAGCTTCACGAGGGCAATTTTGGGTTTATAGATTCAAAAGGAAGGAAAATGAGCGGCGAACAGAAGCTTGAATGTGAAGTGACCATAAGAGAAGGTAAGGTAGTCTATGACTTGAACGGTTTGGCTGCAACATTTTGGAACGAATAGCGAACAATTTAAACACTTAATAATAAATCAATTCAATTTTCAACTATGGAAGATAAAACAACAAGAAGGGCATCCTTTAAAAAGCTTGGAATGGGCCTTGCGGCCATTTTTGGTGTAGGTACGGTAAATGCCATGTCTAAAAAATCGGAAGAAAAATCAGCGAAGCCTAAAAAAGAGGTCGTTGGCGAAATTGTTACCGATCAAGATATTCCGCTTTTCTCCGGAGCCGTAAAGCACGGCAACACGCTATACATTGCCGGTAAAGGGGCGCACACTGAACCTTTTGAGATTAAGGCGCACACCGAAATTGTACTAAAAGAATTGGAAAGAGAGCTAAAGGCAAATGGTTCATCGATGGAGCAGGTTCTTAAAGTGAACGTGTATTTGGCCGATTTGGGTGATTATAAAGCGATGAACGAAGTTTTTAGAGGCCGTTTTGGCAAGAATCCTCCTGTACGTACTACCGTGGCAACATATGGTGGTGTACCCGGCGATTCTTTAGTGGAAATGGATTGTATAGCCGCATTGGATTAATAAACTAATAAAAAGAAATAATTATGAGCAGCAGAAGAAAAGTACTAAAATCAATAACGGCCCTCCCGCTAGTTGGGGGAATTATGGGGCCGAGTTTAATAAGTGCCAAGGCCACCGAAGAGTTAGTTCTGAAGCCTGCTGCTCGTGATTATTTCAAAGAGCTAGGTTTGCGTACGTTTATCAATGCGGCCGGCACCTATACTTCGATGACGGGCTCATTGATGCAGAAAGAAGTGACCGAGGCCATTACGTATGGCGCCACTGAATACGTTAATCTAGACGAATTGCACGACAAAGTGGGCGAGCGCATAGCTGAACTTTTAGAATGTGAATACGCCACCGTATCTTCAGGTGCTTTTGGCGCTATGACCATTGGTTTGGCCGGTGTCATTTGTGGTATGGATACTAAAAAAGTTAGTCAATTACCTGACACGACCGGGCTAAAGAATGAGGTTATAGTGCAAGAGGCCCATGATATTGCTTATACCCACGCCCTAATTAATACTGGGGCTAAGATAGTTAGTGTGAAAAGTGCCAAAGATTTGGAAAAGGCTATTAATAAGAATACTGCCATGTTGTGGTATTTAAATGCCAATACCGATCTGGGCGAGATATCAAGAGAGGATTTTGTCGCACTCGGTAAAAAGCACGGTATACCCACATTTATCGATTGTGCCGCTGATGTTCCACCGGTAGAAAACCTTTTTAAGTTTACCAAAATGGGCTTTGACTTAGTAGCTTTTTCAGGCGGAAAAGGTATTCGCGGACCACAGAGTGCCGGACTTCTTTTAGGTAAACGAAAATATATAGAAGCTGCCCGTTTGCATACACCTCCTAGGGGTACCACCATTGCCAGGGGTATGAAAGTAAATAAGGAAGAAGTTTTGGGTATGTTGGTAGCGTTGGAACTGTACCTTGGCAGAGACCACGAAAAGGAATGGGAACTTTGGGAAAATCAAATCAAATTGATCAGCGATAGTGCCAAATCGGTAAAAGGTGTCGAAACTGAAATACATGTACCTCCGCACGCGAACCATGTGCCTAGTTTAAAGATTAAGTGGGATGAAAGTATAGTCAAAATATCAAAAGATGATATGCGAAAGGCACTTAGAGATGGGCATCCATCCATAGAAACAGTGGGCAACAAAGAAGAGGTCGGTATCACCACTTGGATGATGGATCCGGGTCAGGAGCGAATTGTTGCGAGACGCGTAAAAGAAATACTTGAAAACGCATAATCAACCTATATTTCCTTACATGAAAAACTATTTGATAGCCTTAGGGTTTCTATGTTTCATCGCTTGTAACACTGAAAAAGAACCTACAACTATAGAGCAAAAACCTCAAAGTGCTGTAATAGATCCAGATTACGATCCCGAAGCCAAACTAAAAGAATTGGGTATAGAATTAACAGCACCTTCATCCCCTGTGGCGAACTACGTAAATGCAGTGCGCACCGGCAATTTGATTTTTTTGGCCGGTAAAGGTCCATTAAAGGCAGATGGTGAAAACATAACAGGAAAAGTAGGTTCAGACCTTACTATTGAAGAGGGCTATGAGGCAGCCCGGGTAACCGGTATTAACCAATTATCTGTTCTAAAGGCCGAATTGGGCAATCTAAATAAGGTCAAGAGAGTGGTAAAGGTAAAGGGCATGGTCAATTGTGACCCTGATTTCGGAGACCAACCCAAAGTGGTCAATGGCTATTCCGATTTAATGGTAGCCGTTTTCGGCGAAAGGGGAAAGCACGCCCGAGCGGCCGTTGGTATGGGCTCTTTACCTGATAATATCGCTATCGAGGTAGAAATGGTTGTGGAGGTTTACGAATAGCATTCGCTTTTACTTTTCGTAAGGCCTATCATATTTAGGTATTTTCGTAGTTTCACCGTAGAAACTAAAAGAACATGGCCGATATGAAATTATGGTTGTTTATTTTGCTGCTGAGTGTTAGTAGTGGTTTTGCCCAAATCACCTACGAGCTAAAGGAAAATATACCTTACTACGATACCGAATCTCAAAAATCAGACGCCTATTTAAAAGAGCGCTGCAAACTCGATGTCTATTTTCCAAAAGATACCTCTAATGTCGCCACAGTGGTTTGGTTTCATGGCGGTGGACTTGAAGGAGGCAATAAACATATTCCGGAAGGATTGTTGGAACAGGGGGTGGCTGTTGTGACCGTTAATTACCGCTTGCACCCAAAGGTCAAACACCCTGTTTATATAGAAGACGCCGCCGCCGCCGTTGCGTGGACGTTCAATCATATAAAGGAATATGGGGGAAGCCCCGACAAAATTTTTGTTACGGGGCATAGTGCTGGCGGCTATCTTGCCAGTATGGTAGGCCTAGATAAAGAATATCTGAAGAAGTTTAATATAGATGCCGATAAAATTGCGGGATTGATCCCGCTTAGCGGCCATAGCATCACGCACTTTACCATACGCAAAGAAATGGGTATTGCGGGTACGCAACCCGTCGTTGATAAATATGCTCCTTTATTTCATGTTAGAAAAGATGCTCCTCCCATTTTATTGATAACGGGCAATCGTGAAAAGGAAATGTTAGGACGATATGAAGAAGTTGCCTATTTGTACCGAATGTTCAAAGTAGTGGGGCATGAAGATGTTGAGTTGATGGAGATGGATGGCTACGGACATAACATGGTATACCCTGCGATACCTCCATTGCTTGATTTTGTTCGGGCAAGAATAGAATAGATTTCCGTTGATTTTAAGATAAATAAAAAGGCCCTGTTTTGCAGGGCCTTTCTTTATTTGCTGGAATTACCAGCTACTTATTTCCTCTTTCAATTCTTCTTTCGTTTTACCGGTTCGTTCTTGTAAACGACCTAACATCTCGTCAAATTTACCTTCGGCAAATGTGGTATCGTCATCGGTGACGGTACCGTACTTCTGTTTGAACTTACCTTTTATTTGTTTCCATTTGCCTTCTAACTGATCTTTATTCATAATGCTCATTTTTAAGTTAATAATAGACTCTCCTTTCAAAAGTTGAAAGCCATACATCTAAGTTAGAATGATGGCATTAGTGGTCTTGACTTGAAAACACCTAAAAATAGCCGAATTGATACTTAAGAAAATTCTACTATTCCCTAAATTTTATATCCTTCAGATAAAAAAATCGATAAACGGAACCGGTTTACGATGAATATACTCTATTGATCGATGAGATAATCAGTTAGAATCCATTACCTCAATTTCATCGAATAATCTACAGATTGACAGCATGTTAATGCTTATTTTGAGTAAGTTTGAAGAAAATACCTACTTATGGATAACTACATTGTCCTCTTTTGTTTTTTTGCAATTTGCTTTGTGATAGCTTGCTTGTTTATAGTTTTTTCAACTGGGAAACACTAATAATTCGTACATCAAGATTGCCTTTCTTTTCTGATAGGTTTGGGGAAGTCTTTGCCCTTACGCTAGTAAGGTTGCTTCTTGCTATTATTCATAAATAGCATCAAAAAACTACGAAAAACCCCTATACAGGTTAATATTCTTTAGCAATTCGATAAATTTTTAGAAAAAGATATTCTATTAATTGCTAACTTACGAAGCCTTAAGTCAGCTCTTTTTGCGTATTCGATTGCACAATATCGAAAAAGCTTAAAGAGATAGACTGAGATACAACTTTACTAAAACCAAATAGATTGAAAATGAAATCATCAAGAAGATCCTTTATCAAAAAAACAGCAGTAGCCGGAACAGGCGTAATTGCAGCTCCTACCATTGTTTCCGCAAACGTTTTCGGCGCAAATGATCGAATTAACGCAGCGGTTCTCGGAGTGAACGGAAGGGGAAAATCTCACATTCAAGGCTTCATGGCCCAAGATAATGTTCGCGTTACTACTTTGTGCGACCCTGATATGAACGTGCTTAAAGAGCGCCAAGCCGAGTTTAAGGAAAAATATGACCAAAAGGTATCTCTTGAACAAGATTTGAGAAACGTATTCGATGATAAAGATATTGATGTAGTCAGTATAGCAACACCGAACCATTGGCACGCACTCTCAGTGATTTGGGCTTGTCAGGCGGGTAAAGATGTTTATGTTGAAAAGCCAGGTTCCCATAACATTTGGGAAGGGCGAAAGATGGTCGAGGCCGCCAATAAATACGACCGAATCGTACAGCATGGGGTTCAGTTAAGAAGTTCCCCGGCAATTAATGAGGCCATTCAATTAATGAGAGACGGTTATATCGGTAGGGTTTATATGTCTCGAGGCTTGGTATTCAGATGGAGGCCCGATATAGGTGACAAAGGTCAATCTTCAGTTCCTCAAGGCCTAGATTATGATTTATGGACAGGTCCTGCTCAAAAGGTGCCTTTTACTGAAAACCTGGTTCACTACAACTGGCATTGGCACTGGGATTATGGTAATGGAGATGTCGGTAATCAAGGTATTCACGAAACCGATCTTTGTATGTGGGGCCTAGATGTTGGTCTACCCTCAAAAATTACGGCCATGGGAGGTAAGTTTCTTTGGGATGATAGCAAAGAAACACCAGAGGTGCTTACATCGGTTTACCATTATCCAGAAGAAAATAAAATTATTCAGTTTGAAGTACGCCCATGGTGTACCAATACCGAAGACGGTGCTACCGTTGGTAATATATTCTATGGGGATAAGGGCATTCTTGTCGTGGATGGCTACGATAAATACAAAACGTATTTGGGTAAAGATAGAACCCCTGGAAAATCAGGAAGTGACGGTGGAGATTCCGGTACTGGTATGGATCGTGGAGCCGGTGGAACCGATGGTCACTTTGCCAACTTCATCGAGGCGGTAAGAAAGCACGACAAATCAATTTTAAACGGACCCGTAGAAACTGCGCACCTTTCATCTGGTTTGGCCCATTTAGGTAATATAGCCTATAGAACCGGACGTGTCTTAGACTTTGATCCAAAAACGGAACGTTTCATAAATGATCCGGAGGCTGATAAATATTTAACTAGGGATTATCGTCAAGGTTTTGAAGTACCTGAGAACGTATAAACCTAAATAATCAACGACTTTTTATAATGTTTCGCATGGGCCTTTTGGCCCATGCTTTTTTTATCCCTAGGTTTTTGATGCCTTTTAAAAGAACATTATTTTACTCTTGAAGTAGAGTATATGACCATTGCCCTGAAAATAGAGAGGCATATAAAACGAATGAAGAGTAGAGCCTATATTCAGAATTTGGTTAAATATCCTGAGATTAGTATGAAACTACTTGAAAAGTATTCTTAATTTTGCACCCTTTGGCCCCGTAGTTCAATGGATAGAATAGAAGTTTCCTAAACTTTAGATGCAAGTTCGATTCTTGCCGGGGCTACTTTTTGACTACTAACTGAAATCAAAAAACCATTTAAGCTATTGATTTTCAGTTATTTTTGAAATTTTGGTATTAATCTGTATTATTTGATACTGATTAGTTGAGTTCACAAATCGTCAACATTTTTTTAGAGTAATGTTTTCGTATCTTGTGTCTAAGTGTTCTCCATTTAAGAACACTCTTTCGATGATTTGACTTTCGTCCCTAAGTAAGTTTAACTTAAAGATGATTGTCATGCGCACTTCTTCCACTTTTTCCATTTTATTTTGGGTCTATAGCAAAAGAGCCAAAAATAATCAAGCTCCCCTTTATGCTAGAATAACTGTTGATAAGAGAAATTTAAACCTTAGTCTCAAGAGAAAGGTAGATTTAAAACTTTGGAATCCTCTGAAACAACGAATTCGGGGAACTGGAGAGAAAGCGAGGAATTTTAACCAATTTCTCGACGAAGTTTATACCAACCTGTTTCATTGTTATCAAGAGCTCAGAAGTACTAATAAGTCAATTACCCCTCAAACCATTAAATCAAAATATTTATCTGAAGATAAAGTCGTTGAAAAGAGTATTAGAGATATCATAAACTATCACAATGAGATAATGTTTCCAAAGCTTCATTGGAATACTTCCCGCCTTTATCTCACAAGCCAGAACTACATATTGCTTTTTATCAAAAAAAAATATAAAGTTCATGATTTCAAACTAGAAAACTTAGATTATCAATTCATTCTAGATTTTGAGAATTTTCTTCGGAAACATAAACCGCGTCATTATCAAAAAAGAATAGGTAATAATGCCGCTATGAAACACATTCAGCGTTTGCGACGAATGGTCACACTTGCCTATAAATTGGAATGGATTAGCCAAGATCCCTTTAGAAAGTTCAAACAAAAATTGACACCTACCAATCGTACTTTTCTGAACTCCCAAGAATTACAGCTATTGGAAAAGCTAGAGATAAAATCAAAGCGTCTGAATATGGTGATAGATCTTTTCATTTTTAGTTGTTACACCGGCATTAGTTATATCGACTTAATGCTATTGACAAAAGAAAGTATAGTATTAGGCATAGATAATAATTATTGGATTGTCACAGAAAGACAAAAAACTAGAAATGCCGTAAAAGTACCACTATTGAATAAAGCCTTACTTATAATCGATAAATACAGGGAAAGTAAAAGGTCCTTGATAAATGGCACACTATTTCCAAAAATTTCCAACCAAAAAGTAAATGAATATTTAAAGGAAATAGCTGCTCTTTCGGGAATACAGAAGAATCTGACCTTTCACATGGCTCGACATACTTTCGCTACGACGGTCACACTTACAAATGGAGTTCCAATTGAGACCATTTCTAAAATGTTGGGGCATAGAAAGCTTACTACTACCCAGATATATGCGAAAGTTATTGAAAAAAAAGTATCCGAAGATATGCTTACGCTTCGCCACAAATTGGAAGAAAAAATTTGAGTTTACTCAATTCGTTGTTGAATACGAAGGCTAATTTTTTTTATCACTAGGGAAACTAATTTGATATTTAGATAAAGGAGTTTTGAATAAGGCTAATTAAAAAAATTATAGCCCAAAGTTTGTAAGCTTTTGGTATTTATAAAAGGTTCAAAGTATATTGTAAAATTAAATTATAATTAAACATCTGAACCTGCCAATTATAATCTAAACTTGCCCACATATACATTCTATTTTAATTGTATTTAGCATTAATGTATCTTCATTAAGCGATTTCAAGAGTTTGAATAAATAACCAGAATAGGCCTCTCTAAAAATTCCTTTATGGTTATAGCATTCCTTTTCTAAATGGAGAAAAGAAGAAGCCATTTATAGGTCTACCAATTTGGTTAGAAATACGTTCTATGAATCCTCTATAGAATAGAAATAATGTCAGCTAACCTCTTGAAAAAATATTGCTAAAGCCCTATAGAAGCCCATAAGAAGTTATCCCCAAGAAGAATTATTTATACGCGAATTATATGCAATCTAGGAGACATGAAAAGGTCAATTTTTATTTCAGTTCTGTTATTAGCAGTGATAGGATGCGAAAACAACAATAGAAAAACAAAAACTTCTCAAGAGTTGTCCGATTTTTCTATTGATAAAATAGATTCCATTTGCAAGAACTTTCTCGGCAAGGGAAATACGGTCGGATTCTCAGTTGGATTGGCGCACAATGGCAAGGTAATTTTCTCCAAGGGCTATGGCCTTGCCAATCTGGAATCCAATAAAAAGGCGACCGACTCTACCATATATGCCATTGCTTCGGTCTCAAAATTTATCACTTCAATCGCTACTTTAAAATTAGCAGAGGAAGGAAAATTAAAAATAACCGATAAGGTAACCGATTACCTTTCTGATTTCCCAAAACAACCATACATGGATGAGATTACGATAGAACACCTTCTACGGCATCAATCCGGTCTAGTCGACCACGAAGATTGGTTCGACGACATTTATATTAATCAAGGAAGAGTTTTTTCGGATGAGGAGTTCTATGAATTTTTAAACCGTCCTTTATTTTTCAGGCCCGGAACTCAATACTCTTATTCCAATTCGGGCTTTGCCATTCTATCACGGATATTGGAAAAACTAGAAAATAAATCATTTCATAAGCTTGTAGAGGAAAATATTGCAGAACCCTTAAACTTGAAATCTTTGGGAATTTGGACTAAAAAATGGAGTGATCCCAGTGCTTCTATGGGCTATGAATTGAAGCAACAAGTGGTAGATACCAGATTTCATATGATGACCGGTGGTATGAAGGGTGACGGTGGTCTAGGTTCTTCAGTGCTCGATCTATTAAGGTTAATGGCTGGCGTTACGAACGGAGAACTGATAAATGAGGCGTCGTTAGAAAATATGTTATCACCGACACCTATTGAGAATTTCTATATCGATTCAGGACTTGGAGTAAAATACGGGGAAATTGGCGGACAAAGGACCTTTGGTCATTCAGGTGGTTACAAAGGAACGGGATGGGCCATACTGACGCATTATCCCGATACGGGCTATACTTTTGCTGCCGCTATGAACACGAATTATTCCCCGGAAGAAATTTGGACCTTACGTTCTTTAATTATGCCTTTTATTCTCAATATTGATTCCCCTATCATGGAAACCGCCATCATTCCAAATGTTGAAAAATACATAGGTGAATACCAGACCATTGATAGATGGGGAGAAAAAGAACCCGAATTACGCATTGTTTCTATAAAAGGCAATAGTTTAATATGGGACAACCCGGAAACTGAACATCCAGGAGCCGAATTATTCCAATTGAATAACAATACATTTGGTTGGAAGGCATTTCCATATGATGAATTTAAATTTCATGAGGTAAACGGTAAAATCGTGGCTTGCTCTCAATACCTAGATGGAACTTTTGGGGGAGTTTGGATGAAGAAAAAAGAGTAAGTTTTGATATGTTACTTAGCGGGATGAAAAGTCTTAGGTCACTTTGGTAGTGTAGCAAATCCTTGTGGATTCAAGTCAATTGTAAGAAAGTCTCTGGGCTAAATAAAATATCCTTCAGAGGACTTTCTTATCTCGAAATTGTTGATAACTCTAATATTCTCCATACGTCCGTTTCCGAATGGTAATTCTTGCTTAAACTCAAATAGTATGATTTAAATTCAAATCAATCTAGTGATGATTCCCGACCAATTTATTGTATGTTAAATTGATTTAAATTGTTGTTTATCAAATATTTGTGAATAAATAGTGCTTCTTTCGGCCAATTGCCTTTTCCTATATTCCTAACTTTATTCCAAGAATTCTTCAATAGAAAACAAAGGCACCTTTGTTCATTTTGTAATCCTTTAATGAATCTGAAATGGACACTATTTTAATTATGGAACGGCTAGACCGTTTGGAGAGGCTTTTGATAGCTAACAAGGAAGTATTGACCTTTGAGGAAACCTGTGACTACACCGGAATTTCTCGAAGCTACCTATACAAACTTACGGCGGCAGGACACATTCCGCATTCCAAACCTAATGGCAAACTGATTTATTTCGAAAGAAAGAAGTTGGTCGATTGGCTTCTTCAAAACGAACGAGACGCTGTTCTGGAAGCTAAATAAGCTTCAAGATGGAAACTTGATAGATCATTTAATCTATTTTCTAAAGTATACACCTTCACTTCAAGGATTAGCCTTGTTCAATCTAAATTTCGATGAAAAAACAATTTACCTATATACGCGTGGGTACATCCTATTATAAGCTCGTTCAGGTACCAACAATATCCAGACATTTCAATGAACAGCTGGTACCTTGGAACGAGCATACGATCAAGCAGGATCACGGAAAGGATTTTTTGAGCAAAGTACCTAAATACGATGGGTTTGCCTGCATTCCATGTCATGAGGGATATCAAAGGGAGCACCACGGGTTCTACAATACCTATTCCCCATTGGAACATCAACCTGAAAAGGGGACTATTGACAGTACCCGGAAATTACTGCTTCATATTTTCGGAAACCAGCTAGAATTGGGCCTGGACTATTTAAAATTGCTTTACCAAAAACCGGTACAGGTACTGCCCATTCTTTGTCTGGTCTCGAAGGAAAGGAACACGGGAAAAAGTACTTTTCTCAAATGGCTAAAGGAAATCTTCGGAAACAATCTCACCTACCTGACCAATGACAGTTTTGGCAGCCAGTTCAATGCCGACTGGGCCAACAAACTTCTGATATGTGTCGACGAAGTGCTTTTTAACAAGGAGGAGCTTACAGAGCGGATCAAGTACCTAAGTACGACCAATAGGAACAAACTGGAGGCGAAGGGCAAGGACAAGCGGGAGGTGGAGTTTTTTGGAAAGTTCATCCTATGCAGCAATAACGAGGACAATTTTATAAAGATAGATGCCCATGAAACTCGATTTTGGGTGCGGAAAATCCCTGCTCTGAAGAGGGAAGAGACCAATTTCTTAACCCTTTTGCAAAGGGAGATTCCCGCTTTCTTGGAGTTCTTGGCCCAAAGGGAATATCGTACCCAGCAGCGTACGAGGATGTGGTTCTCCCATAAGGAGATATATACTCCTGCACTGAAAAGATTGGTGAACAACAACCGGAACCGAGTCGAGAAGGAATTGGCCAGCCTATTGCTAAGTGCTATGGAAAAGTTCGACATGGACTCCGTTGACCTTTGCCCCATTGATGCCCTTCATATGCTCAACCGCACAAGGGTCAGGACAGATCTGACCCAGCTTAGGCGATTGTTAAAGAAGGATTGGAAAATGGAGAACCAGAGAAACTCCAACAAGTACCAAAGGATTACTATATGGAACAACGGTGAGATCAACACCGAGGATGCCAAGGGAAGGTATTTTACCATTGCAAGGAATTTTTTAGTACAAAATTTCGATGATTTGATGACAGATTGATAAAAGCCCAAATTTTATAAGGGTTGAGACTGTCATCACTTTGTCATCATTCTGTCATCAAAATAAAAAGTGATGACCAGAAAAGTGGAGTAAAAAACAAAATCGATGAAACGATGACAAAATGATGACGGGGAAACAACCCCTATTTATAGGTCCTCCCAGAGGTTTGTCATCAATTCATCAGAAATCGATTAAAAACAGAACGATGAAAGAAAAATTATTTGACTGCGTAAGAGCCCGCAACATTTGCATTGTTGGTACACTTGCCAAGTTGGGGCACTTTCCAGTCCGAAGAACGGAAAAAGAAGCTTGGTTCCTAAGTCCTTTTAGGTCAGAAACACAAGCCTCTTTCAAGGTGTCGTTAAAAGAAAACTATTGGATCGACTTTGCGACCTACGAAGGGGGAAGCACCATCGACCTTATCATGAAAATGGAGAACTGTTCAATAAAGCAGGCACTGGAACGATTGTCGGGTACCAAGGACCATTTTTCCTTTCACCGGCAACCCGTTCGGAACGGAACGGAAATCCACAATGGCCCGATCGCCATTTTTGAGGTAAAGGAAATCGGGCACAGGGCCTTGCAAAATTATCTGCGTTCGAGAAATATCACGGTCAAGACCGCCAGAGCAATATGCAGGGAAGTACATTACAGGATCCGTGGCAGAAACTATTTTGCCATCGGGCTCAATAACAGGTCGGGAGGTTGGGAACTCAGAAACGGGAACTGGAAAGGTTCGACATCCCCGAAGGATGTCACGTTGATCGGGAAAGGGCAAAGGAAATTGGCCGTGACCGAAGGGATGTTCGACATGCTCACGCTTTTGCAACTTTTTCCTGGATTATTGGATACCCATAAACTTCTGGTGCTGAACAGTACGGCCCTTGTCAAACGGATGATCCCTGAAATAGCAAGATACGAGGAAGTTGTACTGTTTCTTGATAGGGACAGGGCGGGTAAGGGAACGAAGGAACTCCTATTGGAAAAGTGCACCAAATCCAAGGATATGTCCCATTTATATGAAGGTTACAAGGACATGAACGAATGGATGGTAAAATGCGCTATGGATGAAATTCGGCAACGAATTCAAGATGTGTCATTGTCATGACAAACCTTGCCTTTTCTCCCGAGGGTCGCAAAGGATAATAAAAAAATGAAGAAGGAGTTCGTACAGTTCCGATGCTCGGTCTACGAGAAAAAACTGCTGAAGGTAAAGGCCCGTAAGAGCGGCCTTTCCATCAGCGAGTACTGTCGCCGTGCGGCTTTCGGGGACCGTATCGTCGAACGGATGACCGAAGAGCAGATAGAGGCCTATAAGATGTTGGTGAAGTACCAGCGCAACTTCCGTTCGATCACCAACATGTTCCGAAAGCGGAACCCAAAATTGGCGGAGGAAACCGAGCGGCTGGCCGGGGAGATACGGCAACACCTACTAAGTTTCAAAAAATGATAGGTAAGGGAAAATCGATAGCGCACACTTCGGCCTCCATGGCCTACGGCCTGAATCCAGAGAAGGGGGCCGAGATCATCCACAGTCAGCACCTGGCCGGCGAGACCCCCCGAGAGATTGCCGAGGAGTTCAGGATCATCCAGCAGCAGAACGAACTGTGCAGGAAGAACACGCTGAGCTTTGTGCTGAGCCCGACCATAGAGGACGGCAGAAAATTGGAAGCCGAACGGCTCAGGGAACTGGCCGAACGCTTCCTCAAGGAAATGAGGCTCAGGGACCGCCAGTCGGTAGCCTTTGTCCATAGGGACAGGGGGCACGTACATGTACACCTGTACGTGAACAGGATAAGTTTCGATGGAAAGGCCTACAACGACAGCTTTGTAGGAAAACGCAGCCAACAGATGGCCGAACGGGTGGCACGGCAGATGGAGCTGACCACGGTAAGGGAGGTACAGCGGGAAAGGTCGGACCGGATGAGGGAGGTCCGCTCCGAGATACGCCGTATCCATGAAAGGGTCATGGCCAGGGAACGGCCCAAGGATTTTGATGCCTACATAAGATCAATGGAAAGGGAGAAAGTAAAGGTGGTGCCATGCATCAACAGGCAGGAACGATTGCAGGGCTTCCGTTTCGAGTACAAGGGAGCCGACCTAAAGGGGAGCGAGGTACACCGGTCGATGTCCATCAACGGCATCGCAAGGAACATGAATTTCGAAAAGGAAAGAGCGCAAAGAATCGCAAGGGACAAAAGCATGCAACTTATGGGCAGGACGGTGAACGTACCCACGGGCCTGACCAAGTTCATTGTGAAGAAAGCCATCAAACTAGCGATCAGGACGGTAAGGGATACGGGAATAGGAATCTAAACAGGAAAACATGGCAAAACTGGACGAAATAGCGGAACTGTTGACGGAGGAGATCCACGGCTTCGAGAAAAGCATAGCACAGTTGGAACGGTTGCACGGGAAGATGAAGGACCTGCCCTTGCGGCCGGATACTACCGAACTGGACCGGCTTTTGAGAAGCTATGGCAACGAGCACAGGGAAACCTTCAGGGAGAACAGGAACACGATGGGCAGTTTATTGGAAAGGGTGGAACGCTCCGTCCTGTTGCCCGTTTGGGCCCTTCGGATGTTCGGAGGCCTGGCACTTTGCGTACTTTTGGTGGTCGGGTTTTCCATCCATCAGTTATCACAGGTGGCGGACCTTGAAAGGGCGGCGTTCAAAGACGGTAGAGAAAGTACTGTGGAGCATTTTGAAGGATTTTTCAGGGAGCGTCCACTTGTACGGAAGCAATATAGGGAATGGGCGGAGGAAAAGGCCCAAAAGCAGGATAGCGCCCTATCCGGATTTTGATCAACGCTTATCTTTCCGAACGCTACAAAATCCGAACAGGATCCACGCGCTAAGTTCGGGGTAAGATTTGGGACTATGCTGAACCAGTGAAGATAATTATATGCCGGTTAATTTATGCCATCATGCATAAGGACAGGGATATAAAAGGATTTTATTTAATTAAATCAGATTTAATATTGTATCTTTCAAAGATTGATAGCTTCCTATAATTTGTTCAGTTTAATATTTAGTTCTCGAAAAAAATGTTACCCATTGGGTTGATTGTAGATGTGAGGATAATGTTAATTTTCAAGAATTCCTATGCCCTATTAAATAATAAAGATGCTACAAAATAGAAAATTGCATAATGTTATGGAAATGATACTTATTAAAGCGCAAATTCCATTAACAGCAGTTGAAATTGCTAACCGGATTAATACTGGCAAGCTTTATTTACGAAAGGATGAAACCAATGTTTCCAGCAGTCAGATAACATCAAGAGCGATTAGTTATTCTAGGTTATTTAAAGTAAATGAAGACTGGATTTCTCTTGTTCATTGGAAATCCAAAAAAGGCTGAATTATTTAATAAATGCGATACCCTATTTTTAATCTCAACATTTAATTCGAAATTTAATTGATTTTATTGACCGGCATGAAATTGAAAAACAATTCGACTTAGAAAATTTACTTTTAGATAAAGTGCATAGGCTTGCGAACGGAATGATTAAGCTACATGGTTACTCCAAAGAATTTGCAATGATAAATGCACTTATTATGGCCAAAACCATGATAAAGATTGAACAAATGGAATAGTTTATAATTTTTCTTCAGGTCAATAAGCATTGATTTTTATTGTAGCCCAATTAAATAACCTACCTTCACCACTTATTGGCATTTTCTTTTCTGTTTTCCGAATGCTTTAGCCTTAACCGAAACCAGCTTTTGTTTAATTAATTTCTGAGGATGGTATATGTGGTAAGGGCAATTTATAAAGAAACTTCTATTACGACACTTGTTAGAAACTCTAAGGATGAAAATGCGGATATCATTTTTCGATTGTTGGGTGCAGAATCTTTCTTTGAAAGTAGAACCGATTATGTAAATGTTATGATAGTTGGGCGTGAAGTTTTAGAAGAGGCTCTATCACTTTTGGAAAATTACAGACATTTTAAGGAAAGCAAATTTCTGGAAACTTGTATCCAATACTTTTCACGTTTACCTATTTCTTCCAATATAAGTTTAGTTTTTATCAAGAGAAGGTCATTTTAGTTGTCCCTTTAAAGTTTATCCGGAAGAACATTTAATCCGGTTTTTAATTGTAAAGATGTAAGGAATATGAAAGAAAGGAAACTAGCCGTGCTGATAGACGCCGACAATGTGCCTTATGGAAATATAAAGGAAATGCTCGATGAGATTGCAAAATACGGGAACCCCATAATCAAAAGAATTTATGCAGACTGGACCAATAAAGGTGTTTCGGGATGGAAAAAAGTACTTTTGGAAAACGCTATCACTCCAATTCAGCAATACAGTTATACCAAGGGTAAAAATTCTACAGATAGTGCATTAATCATCGATGCAATGGATTTATTATATTCCGAAAAGGTTGATGGTTTTTGTATTGTTTCTAGTGATAGCGACTTTACCAGGCTTGCAACACGACTTAGAGAAGCGGCCATGTATGTCATTGGTATTGGTGAAAAAAAGACACCGAAGCCATTTATAACAGCTTGTGATAAATTTGTTTATATAGAAATTCTTAAGCGGGATAATATTCTACCTGACACATTAATGAAGGAAGAAATAAAAACCAAAAATAAACCAAAAGATGAAGCAGTTGGACGAATCGACCAAGATCTGACTAATTTGCTCAAGGAGAGTATCGAAGAAGTTTCAGATGACAGCGGTTGGGTGTTTTTAGGGGTTTTGGGCAATCATATCATAAAAAAAAGAAAGGATTTCGATCCAAGAAATTATGGTTTTTCCAAACTATACCCCCTCATCAAGCAAACAGATATTTTTGATATCGAAATTAGAAAAACCGGTGATAACCAAAACGGCCATATTTATATAAAAAATCGAATAAGCGGTTAAATTACTCCTAAAACATAAATTTAGCTTCTCCCTCTTTTTTATTTCAATAAAAAAATTTCAGACTTAACCACAAAATACTTAAATAAGTCACTAAAACCTGAATAGTCTCATTTTAAATTCATTCCTTTACCAAACACAGTTCGGATGTTTGAATACAATCCTTAAATAAAAAAAGAAAGCTCTCTAATTTTTCCAATTCACTTTCCCGGAGTCGCTTTTTAGTTATTTTTTGCTTGAATCTTAAGCCAAATCCATACTTAAACGAAGTGCAATAATCCACAGATTATTTCATCTCGTCATTTAAAATTTCAATGCAAGATATGTTTTGCAATGGACTTATTTATACAAGACTAATTTCAGATTATGCTAATTATTAGAATTATTCCCGGAGAAAACATAGATAGGGTGTTAAAACGCTATCGTTATAAGGTAAAGAGTACCAAGCAAAATAGAAACTTGAAGCAAAACCAAGAGTTTACCAAAAAATCGCAAAAGAAAAGATTGGAATTGGCGAAGGCCATTTATCAAAACGAATATCATAAAAATAAAGAAGAATAAGAATAGCAAGTAATTACTATAGGTTCCATCTTTCGATACTTATATTGGTGCGGGGTGCGATAATAGTATTTTCTAAATAAAATATTTATTGTATGAAACCTCTGGTCATATCAAATCGAATAACCAATAGAGATACTAACTCGCTCAACAAATATCTAAACGATATCAGTCGAATTCCCATGATTTCAGATCAGGAAGAAATTGAATTGGTCATACGTGCAAGAAACGGTGAAGAAAAAGCCCTAGATAATTTGGTTTGTGCCAATTTAAGATTTGTGGTTTCGGTCGCCAAAAAATATCAATCACGTGGTCTCCCATTGCATGACCTAATCAATGAAGGCAACCTAGGTTTGGTCAAAGCCGTTTTGAAATATGATGAGACCCGCGGTTTTAAATTTATATCATACGCCGTATGGTGGATTCGCCAATCTATAATGCAAGCACTAACCGAAAAGTCTAGACTGGTTAGATTGCCCTTGAACAAAATAAATGCAATAAATAGGATTAAGGTAGCTTCGAGCATCTTTGAACAGAGTAATCAGAGAGAACCTACAGCTGAGGAAATAGAGGAAATACTTGACTATTCCTTAAGCGATATTCAAATTTGTTCAAGGAACACCTCATGGCATCTTTCGATGGACGAGCCATTGGTGAACGGAGAAGAAGAGTTGAATTTACATAATGTCATTTCATCCGATGAATTTGAAAGCCCTGAAAAACAAATGCTTGACCTATCTTTAAGAACTGAACTAGAAAAGATGCTTACGAAGCTGTCTACACGGGAGACTTTTATTATTACAATGTTTTATGGAATCGGTATTACAAATCCTTTAGGATTGGAGCAGATAGCAGATAGGTTAAAGCTCACAACAGAAAGGGTGAGGCAGATTAAAATTCGAGCTTTATCGAGACTTCGGGCTTCTTCGAGAATAAATCTTTTAAGAGACTATATATAATTACCGGGCAATTCCGAGAATAAGCGTATTAGAATAACCTTTTCCACAGGCCATTTGGGCCATTTGGAAACGTGGCGCCAAGCTAACTTATAGTGTTAGACTTTTCTATCTACAAGGATTCCGTTTGTAAAAGAGCAGTGTTCAAAAGCAGTAGGGAAAGTTCTGTGGCGCATGTTGAAGGATTTTTCAGGGATCGTCCGCTAGTACGGAAGCAATATAGGGAATGGTTGGAGGATAAGGCCCAGAAGCAGGATAGCGCCCTATCCGTATTTTGATTAACGCTTATCTTCCCTAACGCTACAAAATCCGGACAGGATCCACGCGTTAGTTCGGGGTAAGATTTGGGATCGTATAATATCGAGAAGGGAATGAAAACCTACTAATGTTTTAAACATATGTACATACAACTTGCCTAATCTTTATAAAGCACCGTGGCAATGAAAGATTCCCTAGCTTTTACTTATCTGTGATAGACGGGGGTTTTGGGGACATTTCTAGTTTAAGAATGCCACCTCTGGTTAGATTTTCATGACTTAAAAGGAAGTCCTCAACCACTTGACCATTCAACTGGGCTTTTTTAATATAAACGTTCTGATCATTACTATTGTTTGTTTGAATAACCAGTTTCTCGCCTTTATAAAAGTCTTTGTTTAATTCAATTTCAATTTGGTCGAAGAGTGGACCCGTAATCTGATAGGTCGGATTGAGCTCTGCACCACCGGTCATTTGAAACAGCCCTATTTTCATAAGTACAGCTAGGGATCCCATTAAGCCTTGGTCTTCATCCCCATTATAACCGCGGGCAGGAGTTAATCCCTGGTACACGGTGTTTACAACTTCCCTTGTCCAATATTGTGTAAGATCAGGCCTACCCAAATGTTGAAAAATGTAAGCCGTCTGTATTGAAGGTTGGTTTCCGTAGTTTATTGGTATTCGTGAATATTCAGGGTGTTCTTCTTGTGCATGTGAATTACCTGAGGTAAACCCTAATTTTTTTGCTTCTTCGAACTGGTCATTAAGTTTGGCAACCGCCTTGGCATCTCCCCCCATTAATTCCGCAAGACCCTTTAAATCATGAGGCACAAACCAAGTATTCTGAGCTCCATTCGCTTCAGAAAACCCCTTTCCATGATTATAGGGGTCATAAGGTTCTAACCATTCACCCCTGTAGTTTTTTGGACGCATCCAACCAGAACCAGAATCAAAAACGTTTTTATAATTTTTAGACCGCCCCATAAAGTGAGTATAATCTTCTGATTGCTCAAGCACTTTTGCTAATTGGGCAAGACACCAATCTTGATAGGCATATTCCATAGTAAGCGATGGTCCGTTCTGATGATATCCAAATTCTCCTTCCGGTATTGGATAGGGCACATAACCTTCTTTGATATAATAGTCCAAGCCACCACCAGAGAAAGTGCTGTGTTCATATCCGGCCTTGGTCATAATTCCGCCAGGCATATGGTTTTTTTTAAGTGCTTGGTAGGCCAAATTGAAATCGAAACCACGAATGCCCTTCTGATAGGCGCCCACAATAAATGGAGTACTGCTGGCCCCCGTCATGACATAGGTGTAGTTTCCGCCTGCAGGACCTCTAGGCACCATGCCACCATCCTTATAATATTGAAGAAGTGAGTTGACAAAAGATTCCGCTATTTCTGGATATACTAGCTGCCATAAGGTATTTATCGTCCATTGTGCTCCCCAAAACGAATCAGAATTAAAATGGTTGAACAGGGGTTTCCCTTCTTTGGACAATGGAAGTCGCTTTACTTTAAAGGAATCACCCGTATGGTCAGGGTAGTAGCCATTGGCATCGTTGATTATTCTACGCCCCTGTAGTGCATGCCATAAATCGGTATAAAATCTGCGTTGCTGTTGATCTGACCCCCCCTTAACCCTTATCCTGCCCAATAGTTGATTCCATTCCATTCGAGAATCTTCCACTATTTTCTGAAAATTCCAGTGGGGTAATTCGTAATCAAGATTAAATTTTGCATTCTCCAAGGAAGTATATGATAGAGCGACTTTCATTTTTACTTCCTTTTCTCCGTTCTTAATCTTCAATAAATATTTACCGGAATCGGTGGAACCTGAAACCTTTTCCGCATCCCGGTCTAAAACAATTCTGAAATATACTTTGAATGGTTTTGGCCTTCGTATTGTTGGTGCGTTGGTAAGTTCTCCTTCAAAATCCTTTGGCCCAACCTGCTTTAATGAACCATTTGTAATGGTAGAAGGACCTAATTGACCGCTTAGATTAATCAATATGGCACTTTTATCCGTTTTAAAACGATATTGATGGAACCCTACTCTTTTTGTGCTCGTCAATTCTACATCAATGCCATATCTTTCTAGATAAAGTTTGTGATAGCCCGGTACGATAGTTTCTTTCTCATGACTAAATGATGAAGATGCGTCTTCGAAAACCGATTTTTCATTCGTTGAAAGCAGGTCTATCGGAATAACAAAAGGTCCTGAAATTTGCCAAGCATGAATATGGCTAAGCCCCCTAACCGTATCATTTTTATAGCGATAACCACTGCCCCAAGCACCATCAACCTCCGTGTCCGGACTCAAGTTGACCATTCCAAAAGGTCTACTAGCAGAAGAGAAGAAAAACCATCTTGAATTCTCGGTGTCAAGCTGGGGGTAGACCAAATCAACTAGCGATTTCTCCTCATTATTTTGACCTTTAAGACTGAGAACAGAAATAAGAAAACAGCTTAGAATATAAATTCTCGCAGTGGATTTGATACTACCTAAATTATACATTTTAAAAGACCGATTTTTTAGTCCCAACTTCAATTGATGAAGTTGAGAAATAGTGATTCGTATAAGTTAATGAAGTGCCTCGATACCTTCAATATGGAGCGATTTTCCATAGATTGGAACTTCTTTCATCGTTTTTCCATCCACCTTTAAGTTGGAAATCAATATGTTCTCAGCATCTTTTAATACTAATTGATGGGTCTGGGTCATAGGTATCACATCACTATCAACAATAGTAATATTTTTTGCGCTATCCAAAACGTAGGCCGGACGAAAATCCATATCTCGGGCATTAATAGTGACGTTCTTAAAAGTTACACCATCAGCATGACGAATATAGAAGCCCCAAGAGGGTAATTCGCCAAACATAGAAAATTCTGGATAGTCTTTGATTTTCTCTGGAACCCTTCCCATATCGTTTATGGGTATATACCCCATGGCTTTAGACGCACGCCCTGGAAAACTGATGTCTATATTCTCGAGTATTACGTCTTGTACATTATGCCCTGGTATGCCCACTATAGAGGACGGGAATGGGTTATGAAAAAAATCAACTTCTGGACCGCGTACATCATAGTTAATATCTGGCCTTCCAAAGGGCATTTGAACCTTAACATCTTTTATATGTATCTTTTTGATAGTGCCTGCTTTTTCGCCTGCGCGATGCCCTAAACGAATAAAAATTGCATTGCCGGTGTTTTCAGCAATCAAGTTTGATACTTTTATATTTTCAATATCACCACCGTCAACACTTTCAATTGCAATGGCCGAACGAAAGGTATCAAATACCTTAATATTCTCAATGGTTATATTTTTGAACCCCCCATGTGATGCGGTTCCGAATTTGACTGCACTGGCGCTGCTTCTTATAGTGCAGTTGGAAACAAAAATATTATCGTTGTAATAATCAGGAAAGTGTGATTTAAAGCAAATGCCGTCGTCGGCCGTATCTAAATCGCAATTAGTGACTTTGACATTTTTGCAATCCGTTATATCCATCCCATCATTGTTCCAAAAGGCCCGATTTGTAACCTTTAGCCTATCTAAAACCATATCAGAGCATCGCTCAAAAAAAAGTCCCCAACAGGCACTATTTTTAAGATGTAAGCCTGTTACAGTGATTTTTTTTGATTCAGTAAATGCAAAAAGCATAGGTCTAGACCCCTCATTAGGTCTCATTCTTCTATAATTGTAATTTTGTACTTTTCTGGTTCCCATATGGTGCAAGCTATCAATGGTTACGGCCAATTTTCGTCCTTGACCATTAATGGTGCCTGCTCCTGTCAGTGCAATATTTTCCACTTTATGTGCAACTATAAGTGCCATTCTTGAAGGTGCTACTCTTTCTTTTTCAGAATTGAGAGCTTTAGTATTCTGCGACCCATAATTATCTGGATTGGTACTTCCTAAGAGAACCGCTCCTTTTTCAAAATGTAATTCAATATTACTTTTAAGGATAATGGAACCTGAAAGAAATTCTCCACTCGGAAAAATAATTTTTCCGCCCCCTTTTTTACTGACCTTGTCAATGGCCGATTGAATTGCTTTTGTATTAAGCGTTAAACCGTCCGGTTTAGCACCGAATTCGGTAATCATATATTCCTGAGCAAATACCAAATTCATATAGAGGAAGTTCACGATTAAAAAGGAAATTCCTAGTGTAGTTATTCTCATTAATATCTATTTATTGAGGCTTTTAATTGTTATCGTTATTTAGTAGCCAGGATTATTCGTAATCCTCGGTACGGACCTGTCGATTTCTGATTGAGGAAATGGGCGCAAGTAATGTTTTTCATCCATAGACCCAGAGCGCCTGGCTATAGGGTTTCTTAGTAGCGTGTTTTCAAGTAGTTTACCCGTTCTTTTTAAATCGAACCATCTACAGTATTCACCCATTAATTCTCTAGCCCTTTCATCTAAAATCATGTCAATAGAAAGATTGCCCGTTGCTCGATAAGAAATAGTTTCCAGTGATGTAACGTCTTCTGGATGCAAAGCCTGCAGGGGTGTCATTCCGCTGTCAGCGCCCAACGCTCGGTCAACTACTGAATTATAGTAGTTTTCGGCGCCTCCTAAAACCCCATCTGAAGCTCCTTTCAAAATAGCCTCTGCGGCAATTAGGTAGGCTTCTGCCGAACGGAACAATGCATAATCAAAGGTGCCAAATGCATCACCATATTCAATTCCAGGTTGCCAAAACTTCCACATTAATGGGGTGATGTCAATAGTGTGATAAGGTGTTAGCGCATTATCGCCAAATTCATCTGTATTCAGTACGGCATATGGCTTGGTGCCCCCAACATCTAAACCTTTTTCTGAAAGAGGAGCAGGGTCATTCCATGGTCTAAAATAGAGAACTGAGTCACCTCTCATAATATTGATGGTTTCAGATGGATTGGCCGGATTTGGAACAAAATTATCTACGTTAACGAGAGCATATTGAACATCAACGAAATTATGATGATATCTTCTGTCTAGCGCTGGATCGTAAAGTCGGTACATCGCCGGTGTTGCCAGATGAATTGACAAATATCTGTTATAGGCACTGGTTCTTCCCTCAGAGCCCACAATATCCGGAGAGCCACCAAATATAGAATGATAGTCATTGCCCTCAATACGTGCATCATTAGAAGGGTCTCCAAAATTAGTGATGGGATCATCTACAAACTGAACAGCAAAAACAATTTCTGGATTTTGATCATCTTGGGTCGGGAAAGTTTCCAACAAAGGATTTTCTGATCTTTGCGGAAATAAATCTGAATATTCTTGGGCCAAGGGAAAAGCTGAAATTACCTGGTCAGCATATTCTCTCGCTTTTTCAAAATCTAAAGGGTTTCCACCTAACGAATTGTTGAAGTTCCATCCTCTAGTCAAATGCACTCGTGCCAATAAAAATTGTGCCGCGCCTTTGGTTGCGCGACCGTAGTCTGGATTGCTTGAGGGCAAAATAGACTCTGCCTCCTCCAAATCTGATATAATCTGTTCATAGACCTCGCTCGCACTTACTTTAATTACTTCGCGAGAAGATGTTTCCACCTCTTCTATCGGCATTGGGATATCACCCCATTGTTGAACCAAATAGAAATAACTGAAGGCACGGAGAAATTTGGCTTCTGCTACAAGAACAGACAACGCGCTAGAATCTATACCCTCAACTAGTTCTTTGCGAGAAATGGCTGTGTTTGTCCTGTTAATTTCTCTATATAATAGATCCCAAAGGTCTTGAAGTTCATTCAGCGAAGAATTTAACCTTACGTCATACGAATTGAATGAATCTCCGGCCCCATCGGTCCAATCACTATTTGTAAAAATATCTGTACCTGAAAGCACTAGATCTCGTTGCTGATGAATGTCGCGAAGTAAAGTATAGCATGATTTGACAAGGTCGCCATAACCCTCTGCAGTAGTGTAATAGGTATCGGTAGTTTGGATTGAAACTGTATTTTCATCTAAAAATTCATCACTACAACCCGATAAACTCATAGTCAAAGAAAAAATACAGGCTTCGAACAAATATTTGTGGTTACTGAACATGTCTTGTTTGTTAAAATTAAAAATTACACTTTACCCCTAATAGTATGGTAGTCGAAGAAACATCATCGTTATAAGCACTAGAATTGAATTCGGGATCAATGCCATCAAAATCGTGAAAAATGAAGGGATTGATTGCTTGGGCATAAATCCTCAGACTTTGAATTCCTAAAACATCGGATGATAATTGGGCGGGTAATGTATAGCCTAATGTAATATCAGAAATACGTAAAAAGTTTGCATCTTGATATTGTATGGCCTGTCTATAGGGATTGGGCACTCCAGCTCCAAAATAGTCATTGGTAGGGTTATCCGGGGTCCAATAATTCAAGTTTAAGGCGTTATACCTACCGTTACCAACCTCTCCCATCGTTCCGCTAAGAAAGTTGTTTCTAAATTGGACTCCTTGAACTGTATAGGCTAAAAAGGAAAAATCGAAGTTGCCAAAAGTAAATTTATTGGTAACACCCATGGTCCAATCGGGTTGTTCAGATCCCAAAATTATCCTGTCATCTTCCCCGGGGGCTGATGAGATTTTACCATCTTGATTTTGGTCTACCACTTTTACCGAACCAGGTACCTGACCATAAATAGCTGCTTCATCAGCTTCATCTAATTGCCAAATACCATCAAATTCATAGAAATAATTGGAATTAAGCGGTTCACCCACAAAAAGATTAGATCCAATATCTTCAAGAGTACCATTGTTGCCAATGGATAATACCTCATTTACGTTCTTGGCAAAATTTATTGAAGTAGACCAAGTAAATTTATCTTTTGCAATATTTCTGGTATTAAGTGATACTTCAACTCCTTTATTCGAGACCGAACCTATGTTTGTAATGAAGTCACCAAATCCTTGAGAGGTTGGAATACGTTCTCTATAGATAAGGTCTACTGTTTCTCTGTCGTAAACCTCTATTGTGGTAGAAACCCTATTATTAAATAAGCCAAAATCAAGACCTATGTTTAATTCTTTACTTTTTTCCCACCCAAGATCTTTATCAACCAAGGCCGCTGGAGCAAAACCGTATGCAGGACTAGTTCCAAAGGCGTAGGGTGTTTGCAATAATCTAGTTAAAGTGCTATAAGGGTCAACGGCGCTATTGCCAACAGTACCATAACTAATTCTCATTTTTAAATTGGATAGGATCTCACTATTTCTCAGAAAGCTCTCATCGCTAATTTTCCAAGCGAAGGCAGCTGATGGGAAAAAATCCCATTTGTTACCATCGCCTAATTGTGAAGCGCCATCCCACCTTCCGGTCACGGTCAACAAATATCTATTTTCGTACAAGCCGTATACTAGCCTTCCCATATAGGAAGAAATAGTTCTTTCTGTCAAATTAGAATTGACGGAATTGATTGTGCCCGCTGTATTAACTGCGTACCAAGATGAATTATAAGGCAGGTTTTCCACATCCAAGCCCATTATCTCAACTCTTTCTTTAAAGGCACTTTGTGCAACGGTTGCATTTATACTGCTTTTGCCGATTTCTTTTTGATAGTTTATGATATTGTCGAAAGTATAATTGGTCAATATCTGGCTACTACTATTTGCTCTTGGAGGTAGACTGGCCCTTTGGTCTTTTGTGAAAGTTCCTCGGAACATCCCATCTCTTGCATCATATTTTCTTGCGGAAATGGATGATTTAACGCTAAGTCCATCAAAAGGCGTTGCTTCAATATATGCATTGCCCCGGAAGTCGGAACTAAGCGTCTCTAACTGGAAATTATTCCTGTCGGCCTCAACTATAGGGTTCAGTACTTGTTTGTCATTTATACCCATCCATACAGCATATCCTTGGTATTCAACATCATTATTTTCACTTGGATTAAGTATTTCACTAAAATTGATTACCCCTGTGGGCCGTGACCGGTAAGCTCCACGCAGCGACTCTCTTGAACCCAAATTGATTACCGAGTTGGTATAGTTGGTGGTGAACCCAACATTGATATGCTCCGTGAGGGACCCGTCTAACCCTCCATTGATAGTATATCTCTTAAAGTCGGTATCGCGAAGAGTGCCACCTTCATTCAAATAGCCCAATGAAAAATAGTAGTTGACATTTTCAGCGCCTCCGCTCAAAGAAACATTATGGCTTGTCTGAAGGGCCGAACGGGTCACCTCGTCCACCCAATCTACGCCATTCCCAGAGGCCAGCACATCCATCTCTGTACTGGTAAATGTTTTGGCAGGATACCCATTTTGCTCCCTTGCAACTGTACTTGCCAAGTAAAATTGTTGCGCATTTTGCATCTCCGGTAAATAGGATGGCATTTTAAGTCCGGAATATCCATTGTATGATAATGACATTTTGCCTTTGTTGCCACGCTTTGTGGTAACAATTACTACACCATTGGCGCCTCGTGACCCATAAATGGCAGTAGATGAAGCATCCTTTAATATATCGATAGTCTCAATATCGCTGGGGTTTACCGTGGTCAAATCGGCTCCTTGTATCCCATCTATGACAATCAAAGGTTCATTACTGAAATCAATAGAGCTTAGCCCTCTTATGCGTATATCCAGACCAGACCCCGGTCGATTATTTCTCTTTATGATATTGACTCCGGCCATTTGACCTTGAATTCCCTGTGTAGCCGTCACTGGGTTGGCCCTTGCTATATCAGATGATTTTAAGGATGCAACGGCTCCAGTGAGATCGCTTTTTTTGGCCTGGCCGTAACCTATGAGAACAACCTCGTCCAATAAGGCTGCATCTTCGAGCATTTGAATTGTCAAGTTAGATTGATTTCCTTCAACGCTAATTTCCTGCGATAGAAACCCTATGTACGAAAACATTAAGGTGGTACTCTGTTCATCAAATGTAATAGAGAACTCTCCGTCAAAGTTGGTAACCGCACCGTTAGTGGTTGCTTTCTGAATGACATTTACTCCCGCCAAAGGAGCATTGTTATTGTCTACAACAATACCTGAGACCGTATTGGATTGTGACCAAACGGAAAACGATAAAATTAAAAAGACAGTCGATAGAACTGGTTTAAACTTATTCATTTAAAGTTTATTTGGTTAAATTTTTGACAATTCTACAATGGTTTGCCGTTAATTAAAATGTGGATTTTAATCAAAAACATGTAAAATTTCACCTTGGGCAAACTTCTTACCTAGAAAATTCAAGAGAAATTCTGTGCTGATAAATAGATTGGAAATTCAGATTTCCCTAATTAATTGAGGTGTTCCAGAAACGTTTAGATATTGGAAGATTCGTATTCAGAACATTTAGGATTAAATGATGGTCTATAGTTTGAAAATCGTAATATGGGAGGATTTTTTACAGGTATTTGATTAAATTTTCCATCTATTGGCCCTGTAAAATCTTCAGAAGGCTTGACAAAAGAAATATATTTGAATAATCAATTTTTTCCGCTCTCATGCCGTTCTCAAAGTCAAAATTATTGGCTTGTAGTCTATCGAATTAGATTTACGAATCGGGCAATGATTAAAAACAAGTATACATTGTATCTTCTGTAAAACCAACTTATATGAAATTGTGTGCCGCAATCATACTTGTTTTTATTTTTTATGTAAAACTTGGAGCACAACAATTAAAATTCAACCATTATAATGATAAAAATGGCCTTTCTCATAATTCGGTCCGGCATATAATACAGGATCAACAAGGTTTTCTATGGCTTGGCACTTTTTCGGGTCTCAATAGATTTGACGGTTACCAATTCAAATCTGACTTACTGGCACCCTCATTTGATAAAAACCTATATAAGGCAGACATAACCGATATGGTACTTGATTCAACCACTAATAATTTGTGGATCGGTACCAATAGCGGACTTTTGGTTTTCAATACGGCAACCTATGATTTAATTGATTTTTTAAAAGATAAGAACCTTAAAGAAAGTTTTCCGATAGAAGAAATCAGGGCCGTGCATGTTGATGCTAAGAAAAGGGTGTGGGTAGGCACCAAATATGACGGGCTCTATATGTATACCGAAACAGAAAAAGTATTTACAAAGATTGATCTTCCCAACTACTTCTATATAAAGGAAATCTTTGAAGATGACGACGGTAATATTTGGATAGGAAGCTACAATGGAGTTTCAGTTGCAAAAATAACCTTGAATTCAAAAGGCGGTATTTCACAATACACAAATTACGTCTTATCTATACCCTATTCAGAAGAGAAATACCCTTATGTTAATTTCATTTATCAAGATCACAAGTCAGACATCTTTGTCGGAACTAGAAAAGGGCTTTATAAATTACACAAGAAGTCAGACTCGTTTCAGAACTTATATATAAACGATAATATAATTAGGGAAGACCTTGGTCCGTATTTTTTGTCGATTGCAAGGGCACCCGATGGTGAGTATTGGCTTGGCACATTGGGCGGATTAATCGTTTGTAAAAGCTTAGAGGATATTTCAACCGGAAACTTCAAAAGGCACTTTTCCATACTGTCCGACAACACTTCTCTTACCGACAATTTAATCTCCGCCTTATACTTTGATGGTTCGGGGGTATTATGGATAGGAACCGAAAATGGTTTGGATAAGTACGATCCCTATGAAAATCAGTTCAAGATTAATAAAGACATTTCTTTATATATAGATAGTAAGGCACCCACCATTAAAGGGTTTGCGAAAACATACGATGGGCATTTAGTGGTTGCTACCAAAAACAATGGTTTATTTATTTCGAAGGGTGAACGATTTGTACCTCTAAGCTATAAATCGAACAATATTACAAGTATATATTCCTCTGATGGAAAGATTTTCTATTGTGGTCTTTGGGATGGCAGGATTTTGGTCTATGATTATATTACAAACAGTTCAAAAATAGTAGACATAGGATTTTTAAATTCTCCTGTTCTAGCCTTTCTAAAATATGATTCTAATACATTAATTGTGGGGTCATTTGGTAAGGGAGCTTTGTTTTTGGATGCTAAGACATTAACGCCTATTGGCCCTAAGGCCATCCTGCCCAATACCGAGATAGATAAGATTAAAAGGCAAGGAAATGCGGTTTGGTTGTCAACCAAAGATGGTATTATTCATTACAATGTTGATACCAGAGTCATTAAACGTTATAAACATGACCCAGTTAATGGTCGAGGTCTTCCACATAATTACATAACGGATATTTTAGTGGATCAGCAAGACAATGTTTGGGTAACCACCAGAAACGGTATTGCAAAATATAATGCTTCCAAAGATGATTTCGAGAGTATATCTCAACCTGAGGAGCTTTTGGGGAAATGGATAACCGATATAGAGATAGACAGTTCAGAATCACTTTGGCTCAACATGAATAATAATGGTTTAGCACGATATGAACCACATACCAATGAGGTTCATTTTTATCAAATTGAGAGTGGTAATAGATTAGATGTATTCAGCAGGAACGGCTTTTTTAAATTTAACGACCAGATTTATGTAGGAGCGCAAAATGGCATAATATACTTTTCTCCGAACGACATTCAAGAAAACGATTATGTACCACCTCCAATCGTTACCAACTTTAGAATCCAAAATAAGGAAGTATTACCTGGAGCAGAGATTAATGGGCAGGTTCCATTAAAAAAAGATATCAACTATTCCAAGGATGTAGTCATAGATCATAAAAACAGAAATATATCATTTCAATTCTCATCACCCTCTTACACCAATGAAAGATTAAACAGATTTCAGTACCGCCTTTCAGGTTTTGAACAGAATTGGGTCGAAACTTCAAGTGAATCAAGAACTGTTCAATATACCAATCTGCCTAGCAGAACCTATACCTTCGAGATTCGTTCGAGAAACAGTGACGGTAACTGGAGTGAAGTATCACGCTACCAAATTAGGGTATTGCCGGTTTTTTGGCTTACAAATGAGGGTTTGGCGCTGATTCTACTAACGTTACTTTTGATAACTTTTTTTGCACTAAAACAAATCCGCTCACGTCTAGAATTAAAAAAGGAGCTTTTACTGGAAAAGGTGCAACGGGAAAGAGATGAAAAATTGAACAATGAAAAACTACGGTTTTTCACGAATATATCTCATGAATTGAGAACGCCATTGACTTTGATCATTGGACCGGTCAAACAGCTTTTGGAGCAAGAAGAACTCAGCTCCTACTCAAAGGGCAGAGCAAATCTCATTCAGCAAAATGCAGAAAGGCTATTACGATTGGTGAATCAGATTTTAGATTTTAGAAGAGCCGAAACGGGTGAGTTAGCTTTAAAAGTATTTAAAATGGACATTCTGGTTCGTACCGAGAATATATTGAACTCTTTTATTGAAGTAGCTCATGCCAAAAGCATAACCTTAAATCTTAATGTAGAGGAAGATCATATGAAATGTTGGATTGATATTGATAAGTACAATAAAATTCTATTCAATTTGTTATCCAATGCCCTTAAATTCACTAAAGAACATGGAAATGTCGATCTTTTTATAGGATTTAAGGACAAAGAACTTCATAAGAAACTCGTCATTGAAGTAAGTGATGATGGAATTGGAATACCATTGGAAAGTCAAGAACGTATCTTTTCAAGATTCTATCAGGTTCAAACCGGTGAAGGCTACCCAACTGGAACAGGCATAGGTTTATCACTTGTTAAATCATTGGTGGAGATTCACAAAGGGGAAATTAAGGTCGAAAGTGCGCCTGGTAAAGGAAGCGTTTTTACTGTTGTACTACCGGTTTCTAAATCTGCTTTTACCAAGAAAGAATTGGGCGATTATCCTCTTAATAAGGAAATGATAGATGACGCACCATTTCCCATTAAAAAATTAGGAGACTCTTTCAAAAATGTGTCGATGAATAAAACCAATGTTGACGTTAAGCAAAAGGTCTTAATTGTTGAAGACAATTCTGAACTTAGAAGGTATGTGGTGGAATATCTTTCTGATTTTTACAAAGTATACGAGGCGGAAAACGGAAAAGAAGGGTTGAAAATCTGTAAAAAAGTAAAACCAACGCTTTGTGTTGCGGATGTTATGATGCCGAAAATGGATGGGTTTGAATTTGTCACAGAATTGAAGAAAGATGAAAACCTTAGTCATATTCCAGTAATACTACTAACAGCTCTGGCCGAAAATGAAAATAGAATAAACGGATATAGGATTGGGGTTGATGGTTATTTGGTTAAACCTTTTGACCCCGCTCTTCTAAAAACTCGTATTGATAATATTCTTAAGAATCATTTCGAGTTAAAACAAAAATTTTCAGGTGAAATAGAAAGTGATGTATTGACATTGGCTCATTCTCAATTAGACATTGAATTGATTACGAAAATCAAGAATTTAATAGAAGAGAATATCGATTACCCTGAGCTTTCAACTAGTTTTATTTGCAAAGAGCTGGGTTTGAGTTCATCAAAACTTTATCGTAAAATAACAGAACTCACTGACCTGCCACCAAATGAATTCATTAAGACTATACGATTGAAAAAATCGGCTTTTCTATTAAGGTCAAAAAGGTATAATGTTTCTGAAGTGTCAATCATGGTGGGTTTTAAAGACCCTTTTTATTTTAGCAAGTGTTTTAAAAAGCAATTTGGGCGCTCTCCAAGTACATTTATCAAGTGAGATTTTAATTATGTTGATTTCCTTTTGAATTTTAGAATTAAGAAATATAAGAAGGTCTATTTTTCTTCTTGTTCGATAATTTACCGGAAATAAACCAGGGCGGAATATTTTCCGCCCTTTCATAACTAACTAACAACTCAACAATTAAGCTATTACTATTTATTCATTTCATCTCTTACCGATTTAAGCCACACGTCGTGCAATTGTAAGAGTTCGTTTAATTTTTGTGGATTAGTTTCGGCTAGATTATTTTGCTCTCCTATATCCTCATCTAAATTCACCAAAAAGAGTTCGGGCATTTGCTTTTGTTTCATTTCTCCTAGTGGTTCATTTACATTGCCAATCAGTTTCCAAGGTCCTTTCCGTACAACCCATTGTGCGGTGGTATCATCATAACCGCCCAACTGCCAGTAAACTGTTTCATGTTGCGAATCATCTTTAGCATTTTTAATAATAGGCATTAAGCTTTTTCCGTCCACTTTTAATCCGGTGATATCAATGTTGGCCAAGTCGGCAACTGTACTGAACCAATCCGTTTCCATGGCCAGTTGCTCGCGTACCTCATTGGCAGGAATTTCTTTAGGATATCTAATAATGGCCGGAACTCGAATCCCACCTTCGAACATGCTGAATTTACTTCCACGATATGGGCCTGCATTTCCACCACCATAGAAAGCTCTAGCTTCCTTCGAGTGGCCATGATCTGATTGAAAAATCACGATGGTATTTTCAGTAAGACCATTTTCATCTAGGTAAGTCAAAACTTTACCAATCTGTTCGTCTGTATTTGACAAAAATGATGCGTACTCCTTTCTTGGAGTTGGAAGGTCTTTATAATAATCTAGCCATTTTGGAGTGCCCTGATATGGATAATGTGGGGCATTAAATGCCCAATAGATAAAGAATGGTTTTCCGCTTTGATTATTTATAAAGCCCTTTATTTCATCAACCATTAAATCTGAAAAATGCTCCCCAGGATAATAGACCTCCTCCTCATTTCTGTACAAGTCATGTTTATTGGGGCCATCCCAAAAAAAGAAATGTGAATAATTGTCAATACACCCTCGTTGATGTCCAAAAAAATAATCAAAACCTTGACCATTTGGTAGGTTTTGAGGGCGATGTCCTAGATGCCATTTCCCAATTAATGCGGTACTATAACCATTATCCTTTAACATCTCCGCCATAGTGATTTCCTCTGTTGGAAGTCCGTATTGACCAGTTTCCTCAGCCCTTTCTGGAATAGGTACGTTATTGGGGAGTCCTGCCCTTAAGTTGGTTTTGCCTGTCAACAGTACGGCCCTTGATGGAGAGCAAACAGGAGCTCCGGCATAGAATTGGGTAAATCTTACGCCTTCTTTTGCCAACCTGTCCATGTTTGGCGTATATAAATCAGTAGCTCCATATGCGTTCAAGTCAATCGAGCCCTGGTCATCCGTAAGTATTACAATTACATTAGGTGCCTTTTTTGAATTTTGTTGAGACCAAGCTAAAAAAGGAGCTATCAGCCAACATAAATAAATCAAAAGGTTGTTACTTATTTTCATATACTTATTTTATATTTTCTAGTACCCTGGGTTTTGCTCTAAATTTGAGTTTAACAAGATGTCCCTATCGGGTAATGGCCATAGGTAATCCCTGTCAGGGTTGAAACTTCTACTTTCAATTACATTACCATTTTGGTCTAGGCCATCTTCGTTCATTACTACTTCAGCAGTACGCCATCTTACTATGTCCTTGTAGTAAAGCCCTTCTCCGGCGAATTCCACTCTTCGTTCTAAACGTAATGCTTCCCTAAACTCTGCTTGTGAAAGTCCGGCCATAACATCGGGCATGTCTACTGACGGCCTGTTCCTAACTTGGTTTATGGCATCATATGCTCTAGAAGTTGGGCCATTCAATTCATTTTCTGCTTCTGCGATGGTCAATAATATTTCGGCATATCTAAATAAAATCGGGTTAATCTCCGATTGGTTCGGCTGTGGTGCCGTTCTTGATTCATTATCAGTAAAGTAGGTGTACTTTTTATAGGCATAACCCGTTAAATCGGCGAACAGCTCATCTCCTGTGACTAATTGACCATTGAACATCGATCCAATAGTGATTAAGGTTTGGTTTAACCGTGGGTCTCTATTTTCAAAAGGGCTTTCCGGATTATAAAGATTCGATTCTTCAATGCTTTGACCGTCTGTCATTAAATATGCATCGACCAAACTTTTAAAAACATTCCCCTGTTGGAAAAGTTCATGATAGTTATTGGTGATTTCAGGAAACTGAAATCCCACATCAAAGATTACCTCACTATTTCGTTCATTTTCTAGCAAGAATAGTCCTCGGTAGTCTGGAAAGAGACCGTACTCATTCAAATCCACTACGGCTTGTGCAGCCTCTAGAGCTTCCGACCATCTTTCATTATATAAGGCCGACCTTGCCTTTAATGCTAATGCAGTACCTCGAGTGGCTCTTCCTTGGTCTGTACTGGAATACGATACGGGTAATATATTGATTGCGGCATCTAGATCAGAATAGATAACCTCCAGAATTTCCTGTTTTGAGTTTCTAGGTAATTGACCTTGAGTGTTATTATTGGGAGGGTCCAAAATCAAAGGTACCCCACCGTAGTACTCTATGAGATTGTGATAGTAAAAAGCTCTTAAGAAGCGAGCCTCTCCGATGTATCTTGCTCTAAGGTTTTCATCCATAGGAACCGCATCAATATTTGCCAAAAAAGTATTGGTTCTTCCGATGCCTTCGTAGGCAATTTGGTATCTGGAATTAATCAGGGGTAGTGTCGGATTATTGTCTCCACGAGCTATGGAGGAGGCGCCACTTCCATCATCAATTTCAAAGGCATTTGGGGTGATATCCTCCAACTTTAGCAACCATGATCCTTCGCCATAGTAAGGCCCTAATAAGGGCTCATAGCAACCAGTGAGGGCTGCCGCTGCATTATCTTCGGAATTCCAATAGGTTTCAACCGAACTTTGGTCGGCTGGTTCAAGTTCTAAGAGTTCCTTGGAACAACTCATAGACATTGAAATACAGATAAAGAATATATATAGGGATTTAAATCTTTTCATGATATTTTTATTAGAATGAGACGTTAAGACCAATGGTGTAAATTTTGGTCGAAGGGTAATCAAAGAAGTTGTTCCCAATTAAATCGGTCTCAGGGTCAAAATCCTTTAATGGGGTAAATGTCAAAAGATTCTGGGCGTTACAGAATATTGACAATTTTGTCATTCCAATGCTTTCAAGCACCTCGGCATTGAAATCATAGGCCAATTGGATATTTTTCAACCTTAAATAGGATGCATCTAGCAACCAATAGTCACTTGGTCTAAATAAGGTTGCTTGAGTATCTTGGTATCTGGTCAGAATAGGAAAATTTGCATCCCTGTTTTCAGGAGTCCAAGAATCATTAGCCCAACCCACAGGCAACGAGGTTCCAAACCAAAATGGCACCCCGGAAACATGTTTGTTGTAAGTCTGCACTCCCTCAACACCTTGCCAAAAAGTATTTAAGGAAAAGTTTTTATAACCAAAATTGAGATTGAAGGAATAGGTGTATTTTGGAATGGTATTACCTTCGGCCTGTCTGTCATTTAAATCGATAACGCCATTGTTATCAAGGTCTTTATATTTAATATAGCCAGGTTGGGTATCTGTACCTTGAAATGCGTGAGCATCAATTTCTTCTTGAGATTGAAACAGTCCATCGGCCTGATACAGTAAGAATTGATTTATTGGATTTCCCTCTTGCGTAATATTGAAAGGTCCCCTACCGTCGGTTGAATTGTCCTCCAATATGATTTCACCATTAAGGTCGACCACTTTATTGGTTATATAGGTTACACTTCCTGAAAGATCGTATCTGAAATTTCCAAAATACTCTCTATGTCCGAGTGAAAATTCTATTCCGTCGTTTTCTATAGCACCAATGTTGCGAATGGGTCCTCCTAGGGAACCTACCTGAGAAGGGATGCCGACAGGTCTTAAAACGTCTTCGGTAGTTTTATCAAAGTATTCAAAACTAGTGGTAAGTTTTCCGCCGAAAAAACTTGCATCAATACCAATGTTGGAAATGGTCGTGGTTTCCCAAGAAATTCCATCATCATTATCAACTAATACTGCTGTACCTGGATTAATGACATTGCCAAAGGTGTAATCCTGTCCAGGGGAAATTAAATCAAGATATCTAAAAAATCCGATTCTTTCATTACCCAATTGTCCCCAAGAGGCTCTTACTTTTAGTTGACCTAGCCAATCAATATCTTTTAGAAAGTTTTCTTCATTAATTCTCCAGCCGGCAGACATAGACGGAAAAAACCCCCACTTGTTGCCTGGAGCAAATCGAGAGGAGCCGTCATATCTAAAATTGGCTTCAAACAAATATTTACTATTTAAAACAAAATTTGCCCGACCAAAGTAGGATACAAGACTGGACTCAGTGGATGTGCCACCTACGATGGGGTTGGTGCTCCCCGCATTGAGTTCGTAAAGATTATTACTTAAGTACCCTTCGTTGGAGGCCGTGAAAAAACTGTCATCAAATTTTTCGTAACTCGTACCTAATAAAATACTTAGATCAGTTCTGTCCGTGAATGATTTATCCCATTTAAGGGTGTTGAAAACGGTCCAGTTGAAAGATTTATCATCCCTTTGATCAACGCCGCGTTGTTGTCCGGCAAAAGTAACGTATGGGTTACCACCCGCTTGTATTTGTGTAGGTTCTTTGGTTTTAGCATCGTAAAGTGTTATTTGAGGTGTAAAGATTTTACGACGTTCATTTTCACTGGTCAAACCAATGTTCAATTTGTAAACAATGTTGAGGGGTAATTTGATTTCCGCAAAAGTATTTAGGAATAGTTTTATGTTGCGGATATCCGTATCTCCCTCGTCCGTTAAGGCTAGTGGATTGCGAAATCGACGGTGACCTGGGATGTCGAAAAAGTTCATTCCATAATTTCCGTCTTCCAATTTTGTAGGATGATAAGACTGTGCCTTGAAAATCATTTCCATGACTTCTGGTATGCCTACCACTGGTTCATCTCTCGTCTTATACGAGAAGTTGAAAGTACCTCCAATGGAAACATATTTGTTTAAGTCTGAATTGACCGTGAAATTAGTGTTGTATCGTTCAGAATCGGTGCTTCTCAAAACACCATTTTGGTCAAGAATTCCCAAAGAAAGTGCATAGGTCGATTTGGAACTACCTCCCGTAAACCTTAAATTGTGCTGTTGTATAAAAGCAGGGTCGAACATGATATCATACCAATCATTATTAGGATAAGTAAATGGATCGGTCTGCATACCCTGACGATATTCTTCAATTAGGCTTTGTGGAAATACTAACGCATCCTCGCTAGTACCAAAATTCAATTGCGCTTGGGAATATAACTCCATCCATCGAATCGGGTCTTTCACTACTCGAGGTAAAGAGATAACCTCCTGTAGGCCGACCGAGTTGCTATAGGATATTTGAGATTGTTCGGAACCTTTTTTCGTTGTTACTAGAACAACACCGTTCGCAGCTCTCGAACCATATATAGCGGCTGAAGCAGCATCCTTTAGAACCGTTACACTTTCAATATCGTTAGGATTTAAATCGTTGATGGGGAACTCGATACCATTGACAAGAACTAAGGGGTTATTGTTGTTTAAAGTACCCACGCCTCTAATTCTGATGGTGGCTCCATCATTTCCAGGTTGTCCGCCCACTTGATTGATATATACCCCTTGAATACCCTGTAAGGCCTGACTTGAACTGGTAATAGGTCTGTTCTGCAAATCTTCACTATCAATGGCACTTACTGCACCTGTCAAGTTCAGTTTTTTTTGCGTACCAAAACCAACCACTACTACCTCTTCCAACCCGGCAGCACTTTCTTCCAGGGTAATGTTGACCGAATTTTGACCATTCACAGGAACTTCTTTTGTGGCAAAACCGATATACGAAATGACTAAAGTAGCGCTAGATGAAGAAAGACTTAGGGAGAAGTTTCCGTCAAAATCTGTTTGTGTACCATTGGTTGTTCCTTGTTCAAGGACATTTGCACCTGGGAGGGGTTCTCCGTTGGAATCTATAATCGTTCCTGAAATTAAAAAGCTTTGAGGCTTTATGCCATTGTTTATTTTTGATAATGGAGTATCTGGCAATTTAATAATTGTCACCTGTCTGTCGTTGACATTAAAGCCAAGATTAAATCTATTTAAAACTGGTTTTAAAATAGATTCCAATGTAGCATCTTCTTTGGCGACCGATACCTTTTCTCCTTTCGGTAATATATCATCCCTATAGAAAAAGATGAATTTGCTGTTTCTCTGTATCTCATTGAGCAAGTTTTCAAGTGAAACTTGTTCCACTTTAATATTCATTCGAGTTTGGGAAAAGGTATCATTTGCCATCACCGTAGTCAACCCGAACGTTAAAAGTAGTACGATGGTTCTCATAACTGATTTGATGATGTGCTTCGCAGTAATATTACCCGATTGAGAGGCACATCTTGGGTATTTATTCATAATTTTGTTATTCAATTAGTTAATTATTGTTAGTAGCGATAATTCTAATATCAGCCAGTAAGTGTTGGCGCACTTGCTGGTTTTTTATTTGACTATTACTTCATAAGCATTTGAGTATTTGGTTTATCTGGTTAATATAATTTTATCCTTTTCTATATTGACCTTCACTTTGGTGGTCATCTTAATATTCTCAAGTACCTTGCTGATATTGTCCTTTAAATCCAACTTCCCTGAAAAGGTCTCATTGGATAATTGCTCATCGGCAATTAGTATTTCTACGTTGTAGTATCTAGATAATTTTGAAACAATGTGGTCCAACGGTTCCCGTTTAAGACTTAAATAACCCTCTCTCCATCCAAAATAATCATCAACATCAACTTGATATTTGTCAATCTGAAAAGTTGTAACATTTAGGCTTGACATTGTTCCAGGTTGAATTACAAATGATTTTGATTCATCCTTCAGATAAGTAAGCTTGATTCTTCCACTTTTTAGAACAGTCTCTAAATGTTCGTCTTCCAAGTATGCGGAAACATTGAAAACAGTACCAAGAACCTCTATTTCTTGATTTTCAGAAAGTACCTTAAAAGGTTTTTGGGTATTATGAGCTACATCAAAAATTGCCTCTCCTTCCAAATAAACTTCTCTGTACTTAGCGTTTTCATTAAATTGAGCAGGAAAAATTAATTTAGAACCGGAATTGATCCATACATGAGTGCCATCCGATAAAATCACATCTAAACGTTCTCCATACGGAACTAGGATCGTATTATAAATAGATTTTTTATTAACTACAGCTCTTTGATTATAAACCTTTCCCTTCCCAAAATCTACGTAAGAACCATTGGGCGAATATTGAACCGTACTCGTACTATCGATAGCAATATTCTCACCTGCCCCTAAGACGACAGTTGTTTTATCAAGCGATTTTATATCAACTCTGGGAGTTTTATCCACAAAATCTTGTAAACCTTTTTCTGCCTTATTGTGGTTGCCTAAAAACAATCCTAAGAGAAGTATAACACTTGCTGCGGTACCGAAAAGAATGTAATATCGATTACGTTTTCTTTTCCTATTCAAATTCGTTGCAGAATTCATTAAACGGCGACGCAATGCTCTTTTTTCCTTGTCAGTTAGTGAATTGTCTTTGTCAGTTTTCATCTATATAAGTTCCTTATAATCTGCCCTATTTGCAGAATCAAGTTGACCGGTCTATTAATAAGAGTCAAAAACTCTATCGATATAGACACATAAATGAAAAAAAAATTAAAAGAGCAGAGATAGAGGAGTGTTGCGTAGGGTTTTTATTGCCCTATATAATAAAGTGCGGGCCGAAGAGACCGATAAATTTAATAATTTGGCAATTTCCTCATACGACCTATTTTCTTTGAAGCGCATTTCTAGAACACTTTTTTGATGGTCTGTTAGTTTGGAAAGCTTTAGTTCTAATTTGTAATTGCGCTCTATCTGTAATTCAGAATTGATAATATTTTCCTCATGGGAGGAAACTAACTTCAAGTCGTTGGCAATTTTATTTGCTTTACTGTCCCAGATAACATTTAAATGTTTAACCTTTAAATTATTGTGTTTGTAAAGTCGCCTTTTAAAACAGGTGATTACATAGCTCTGCACATTGGTAACATCTGAGAGGTTCTCATGAGATTTATAAAAGTCTAAAAACAAATCGTGAATTTGATCTTGTACGATATTTCGATCGCTAATAATCTTGATGCCTATATAAAAAAGTTTGTCGACATATAAATCATATAGCTCACCCAAAGCATTCAAATCGCCTTGCTGCAAACCCTTCCAAGCCTCTTGGTCAGCTAAACTTTCGGAGTGATTTATTTGCTCAATTTTAACCATATGAGGAATCAATGTTGCAATTCTAAATAATTTTGATTGTTAATTAACTATTTTAACCATTGATTTTTTACAACAAAGACATCAAATATATTATTTTTTTATATATGTAATAATTTAGGGTTTGTGTGATATGTCTTTTCAATAAGAAGAATTTCTACCTGTGCGTACTAAAAAGAACCTTCTTTTTTGTGTTCACTGAAGCAATGCTCTTCATTGGAGTATTAGATGCAAATTCGAAGACGAGGGCTGCCCTATCATGAGAATTACAAGGCGAAATTGAACTAAAATAACTTGTTTTTTAACTCAGTTAATTATTAGCTGCCGGTATTTTATTCATACCTAATATGTATTGGTCCATTTGGATATCTCAATTCGACAAGGTATTCTTCGTCCGTATATGGAACCATACCATTTTCTATATTTTCGATTCCTAAAGTCGTAGATATTGACTACCAAATAATCATTTTTCAATAGTCCTATTGAAAGTCCAGTCCTAAAATTTATGATTTTGACTTTTTGAAGGTGTAATAATCGAAATGCAAGTCAAATTTACCGATTGAGTCCTGCATTATAACTGCCCAAACTTTTTTGCTCATTTTTAATCTTCCGGGAGAATAGTCAACCGAAAAAGACCGTGATTTTCCCTCGAAATCCAGTTTTACAAAAATATTCGCAAGTCCCTCCATAATCAGTTTATCATTGACTTGAATAATCACATTACTTTCTTGCCCATAAGAGTTAAGTCCTAACACTAGAAAAAGAGCTAATGAGGTGATTTTTTTTGTCATGTTAGGGTGTTTTTGAAATTGCAGCTAACGATTTATGTATAATTAGCTGCGGACTTTTCCAACGGAAAATGTCCGCCTGGTTTTAAAGATAATTGATTGCAGGATTCTCCCTCTAGGAAATCCGCAAGAAATGAACTTTAAGTATTGTTGTACACAGGCTTTTTATACCTTATTATTCAGTACCATATATTTCTTCATTGTAAAATGGCTGAATAAGCGTATCAACATTTTTCCATTCTCCAAATATGACCTTTCTTCGTCTTTACCGGATATTCGAGAATCCTCCATTAGTTCATAATTGGTTTCTTCAAGCTTAGCTTCAAAAAGCTTGGTCTGTTTTCCATTTGTGAGCATGGCCATAATCGAATTGTACCATACATTTTTATCATAAGTGGATCCGGAGGAAAATTGATCTATCAAAGTGTCCTTTTCGTATTGGTTGTATTCAAGAAATAGGAATTGAATATCATTGAAGTTCAGGTTTTTCCTGCCAAATGACGTTTTTATATCCATTAGTTTTTTATCCTTGCTTAAATGTAGGATCACGTTATTTTTAAAGAATACATCAATGCTTTTTTCATTGATGCTAATACGCTTATCCAAAAAGTTCAATTTTCTTGGATAATCTAAATCCGTCGGCACGTCCTCAAGTCTTGCCTTTTGTAGAATTTTTTTCCTTTCGATGACTTTCTTGATATGTTTGATTAAATCATAACAGAAATAGATAAATAATCCTACTAGAAGCCACTCTAACAAACTAAATTTTTCGAGGATATTGTCAAGGGTAATTTTATTGTAATGGGCTATAAAAATGAAGAGTCCAACTATTGGTACAAAGCGGAATAGAAGTCGATTTATTATTATTCTAGTTATGTTCATTTAGCTTGTGTACAACGGTTTGGCTCGTATGTTTACGAGTCGCTAATCAATTATTGATAAATATAGTAGTTTCCCAATTCTTAATAAGAGCTAGAATAGAAGGGACAGAGAGGTCTCGGCTAGATACATTGAATAATATCGTTTCATAGAAATCCCGCCGTTTTATCATCTTAGAACCTATTTTTGGAACACTTACCCTAATAAAAGGCGTGTAAATTAAATGGCATAGGATTGAAATATGCCAAAAAGCCCATGGCCAGCAATGTGAAAATTATATTTGAAATTCACTGAAAAACTTGCCAAAAGTTGGCCAGGCTAACTTGCTTTGTTCACTATGATGTAAAACGAACCTATCTTCCTACTCGAATCTCTTGAAAAGGATCAAAGATGCTGTATTCAATGTTGATAGGGGAATAAATGGCCCCTTAATTAGGCTAATAATAATCCCTTTTTGTTGTTGATTAGGCGCTTGTATGATGGTTATTATTGTTAGCTTCAGTTTTAATGTTTTGTGAATTCAGCAATATTTTTAAGCTTACTAAGTGCGAATAAAGTACGATAGGTACAATTACAGCGGGAAGCCAAACGAAAGGAAAGTAAGTTACACCTATATTGGGTTGATCAAATGCTAATAGTTGAATTGGGGTCTGGGCACTCAGAACTGCTATAATCAAAACATTAATTAACAGTCCTAAACAAATGAAATTCCATATTAAAAGCCCTCTTGTTCCTATCCATTTCTTCACAAATACTGCATAATAAATTATTGGTGCTGAAATACCAGAAAGAATATCATAGTTATACCCCTCAAATGTCATCAAATCAGGTATAAGACCTTCTATAAAAATACAGTACAAAACGATTTCTACAGGAATTCTAATCGTATGTAATAGAGTCAGCCATTTTAAATTTTGCGCATTGCCAATCCTATTGTTTTTTGTGAATAAAAAATATACAATAACGAATAGGATAGCCGGAGCCAAAAGAAAAATAAATCGTGGTGGTATGGTATTTTGAACCCGGTAAAACCCCAAATATCCCAAGACTCCTACTAGAGCCATCCAAATGAGGATAGCTGAAAGATGCTTTCTACTTCTATGGGTTTGGTATAAACACCATAAAGTAATTAAGGTTGTACAAGTGAAAAATAGTGCGATTGAAGTAGAAATTTCTGCCATGTCAATTAAACTTTAATACAAAGTTCAATAGGTGAGATTCAAATCTACTTGACAAAAGGCAAGAATTAAAAATCTACATTTTTTTTCGCAATCTGCTCAAAGTGCTATCGGTAACACCTAAATAAGAAGCAATGTACTTTAGAGGCGCATATTGCAGTATTTGGGGTTTTGTCCTTAAAAGATTTTGATATCTCTCTTTAGCTGTTCGATTTATCATTCCATAATTTCTGCTTTGAGAAGCCATAAATTCTTTCACCAAAATGGCTCTGCCGAAATCCCTGAATGCCGGTTTATCGTGAAATAACCTATTTAATTCTTCGTATGAAATTCTAAACCCTTTACAATTCGTTATAGCTTGAATATATGCTTCTGATCGAACCCGATTAAAGAATGAGGTGATTTCAAATACAATATTGTTTTCTGTAAAGAAGTCTATGGTAATTTCTTCACCTTTCAGATTAAAGAGAAAAGTTCGCATTAATCCACTTTCCAGGTAGAAGTAATCATCACTAACTTCATTTTCCCTTAGCAAATAGTCTTTAACCTCTATTTCAATTGGATGGAATGTGTTTGCAATTTGGTCAGCGTCATCTTTTGAAATTTCGACGATACTTAAAATGAAGTTTACTAGCGACTCTCTATTGTTCATTTGTCATATTGCAGCTATACCCGGTGTTGTAACACGTTTAATCCCTAATTTCTAAAATCAGGAAATATTAATTCTTGATTTTCAAATATTAAAGGATTAATTGTTTTTATATTATTGTCCTCGAAGTATTTAATTATTTCTTCTGTTACGTTTTTTGCATTTCGGACAAATCCCTGCATTCCTCCATTATACTTACGATTACCAATGATGAAGTCATTAGGAAGATCTCTTATTAAGAATAGATTTGAATCCGGGGGATTTCCTAAAGTATGGAGATACTTTAATGTATCTAGTTTTATTCCTATTTGAGGATCCATATCGGTTCTTAATCGGACAAGAGTTGCTGCAATGTTTTCAGGGAGTAAAGGATTGAATAAATAATTATCGGTTTTCAAAGACCAGCGAAAATCACCAGGAATATAGAGGTCATAATTATTTTTAATTTCAAAGTTTCCTATTCCAAAAATATTACCAATTCTTTCATTAGGTCCAGTGCCCATCGGGCCCCATTCCTTAGTATATCTATTAACTTGTATACTATCGTTTTGTATTGTCCTAACTACTTCTATTACAAGATTTAATTGCTCATTCTTAAAATTATTAGCCAAAAATTTCTTGTAAGCAACATATCCTAGAAATAGAGTAAGTATTGATATAATAAGGGAATAGCGAGCGATATTCTTTTCAGAAAAATGCTTCAACACTTTTCGAATAAGTTTTTTTAATTGTTTTGAAATCTTTTTTCCCATTCAATGTGTTACAACGTCCCCGGCTATGCCTTCGTGGCCAAGCGTAGGTGTTTTTTGGTTTCTTCAGAAATTTACGAAAAATAAGCCGAGCGATAGGCTATAAGGCATAGCCGCTGTTGGCAACAGTTTTTTTTATAATATGGCATAACCCAGGTAGAACTGAAGACCATTATTTCTTAGACTATTGACTTTATTTAGTCCCAAAAAATATCGAATCCCCAGGCTTAGCTTATCAGTTGACTTAAAGGATAATTCAAAGTCACCAGACATACTGAAGTTGTCGAGTTGTTCATTTTGAAAGTAAATGATGTTGTCAACAACCAAAAATCTTCTTTGGTTGGATAATAAATAACCAAATTGAGGCCCGATTAGGAAATCTAACTTTTTGACTAATTTAAATTTGAACAGAATTGGAAGTAGCAGATACTCGTCATTAACTTTTTCATTCAATTCGGCGGTTCCAATCCCTCGGCCATTCCCATCCCCAATCCCGTACGATTTCATATGAATGTTCTGGGAACTATATAATATTTCTACTTTTAAGCCTAGATGGTCACTAAACCTAAAGCCCGTAAAAATGCCCAAATCCATACCAGCTTGGTTATTGAATTCCATGCTTGATAAATCAACCATTTTAGGCATCGTATAATTTGCTCCTAATTTGAGTCCAAATTCAATATTGCTGTCTGTTTGTCCAAATATAATGTTGGGGCTTAATAAAAGTGCTAAGATTATTGTATGGATTAACCTCATTTATATTGATTTGGGCAAATTGTTGCCAACAATTGGATATAGATCATATGATCTATATATGTTTTATGTGTGGAACTAAGATAAGAGATTCTTAATATTACTGACTGAGGTTTCTGCCGCATGGGCAGACATTTTCGTTATTAGGGTTGAGCCATGTCCCAATAACCGTTGAATACGTCTAATATTGAAGCCATCTTTCAAAAAACGAGTATCGAAACTAAGCTTGGGCAGGCGTGATTTAGATAACAACTGAACGTTCATCTTTTAAGACTCTCTGAAAATACTTTCTGGTCTGATATTCACTAATATTTTTTTGGCTCTAGATTTTTTTAGGGTTGACAAAGCAACCGAATATTTACTCAAAAGTCTTGATGGTGTTTTCCTAACATTTTTTAATTCTTAAAATTTTAATGGTTCGGTTTTAAGACTTGGCTAAAATCGAATTTTAAGTAGGAGATTTTTCTATTTCTCCAATACCATTGATAACATATAGATCGATTTGAGTACATTCGCATTGACGAAAGAAAAATCATCAAAAAAGTTCACAAATCGTCAACATTTCAAATTAGTAATCTCTTGAAGCCCGTTATGACGGGGCTTCGGTAAAAATGTTCGATTCTTGCCGGGGCTACTTTCTTTTTTATCATGCGATTCATTTATTTAGTATTATTTACCTCTTTCTCCAATTTTCTTGTAGCACAAGAAGCATTCACCTTTTTTGACCAGGTAATCGACCCGGGCACCAAAAAGGAAGTTATTATTCCAATAAACGATAGGAGGGATAGTACATATATACCGGTTACCGTTCTGCATGGCGCGCGTAAAGGTCCTGTATTGGGTATTACGGCGGGGGTGCATGGTTATGAATATCCACCGATTTTGGCAGCACAAAAAATAGTTTCAAAAGTGGACGTTGCACAGCTTAAAGGAACTATTATATTGGTGCAATTGGCGAACGTTGCCGGTTTTCTGGGTAGAAGTCCGTTTGTAAACCCAATCGACGGGAAGAACTTAAATCGTTCGTTTCCGGGTAAGAAAGATGGTACGATTACCGAGAAGATTGCTCATGCGATTACGAAACATGTAATTTCGAAATCTGACTTTTTCGTTGATATGCATGCCGGTGATTCTCCTGAAGACCTAATGCCCTATAATGCTTGGTACAGTTCCGAGGCCTTTCCTGATGCTTCGCAAAAAGGAAAAGAAATGGCATTATCTATGGGCTATGATTACGCTGTGATTTTTCAAATTCCTGAAGAACGCATTTCCAAGCCCAGTATTTACTGTTCACAAGAAGCTTTCCATAGAAAAATTCCGACCATAGATATTGAATGTGGTCGGCTGGGTATACCCGGCACTGATGAAACCGATAAAATAGTTTCATCTATTTTCAGGTTATTGGCTCATCTAAATATGACGGCCAAAACAATAGAAAACGAACCGAAAGCACCTGTCATTATCGAAAAGCGGGCGAGCATTAAAAGTAACCATTCCGGAATCTTTTATTCTTCATACAGGTCGGGAGATAGGGTTAAGAATAAAGAGGTTCTAGGTTATATAACAGATTTTTTTGGGAACAAACTGGAAGATATAGTGGCCCCTGAAAGTGGCATACTTCTTTACAAAATAGGTACCCCGCCGATAAATAAAGGAGAAACACTTTTCAGTATAGGTTTTTTAGAAGACTAGGACTGTTTGAAAATGAGATAAGCTCGCTTATCTCTTGGCCCAAATCTCGTACATGGGTTCTCCCTTGCTATTTTTGCCGGTATGGTGCCAGTCATTACCTTTTAGTTCGTAATTGAATTCGAGGGTGGCCCCTACGCGGGTGTTATCTCTTGAGAAATATCCTATATTCTCTGTATATATTCCGTTTTCAGAGGTGTATGCTCCGCCACCAGTACCATGAAATTCAAAACTGTCGGTATTGTAGGCTATCCATTGAAATCGACCATCTAGTAAGAATTTTAAGGTTTTTCGCGGGTTTTCATCGCCCCTTCGTTCTTGACCGGTATCTGGACCTCTAGTGGCAAAGAGCCACAGGCCGTCTAATTCTTGTGTATTGTCATCGGTTTTCTGAAAGGTGAGTTTTTCGTTGATAATAATTTGATTCTTCGAAAAACGAACGGGGTGCGAAACTTCTTTGATCCCATCTGACGCATAATCGGAGTTGAATTCTAAATTCACCAATAATTTTTCGCCTTTCACCGTATGAAAACCACCTAAAGTTTTGATAAACTTTGCTGGAGATTCTTCATAAACAGACCAAGTGAGATAATCTCCACTTATCTTTAGCTCATGTTTTTGACCGTCAGAGTTTGCAAAATAGACCCCATCTTCGATTTGTGCCGATAAGGCTTGCGGGTTGTAAGTGCCTATGGCAATTGTTAACAGTATAATAATGTAGTTTACGGAAGGGTATAAGTTCATTGGGAAAAATATTTTATTTAAAATATGAAAATAAATACTTTGAAATGAGATGTTTATGATAATTTTAGGTTATTGGCAGACCTAGTGAAATCTAATTTTTACTATTTATCGTAATTTCAGCCTTAACGCTTGTTTTTTGAGATATTTTGTTTTCATTTGTCAAACTGTTTTAACACAGGTAAACTTTATTTTATATTGTAGGGATTGAACAAACTATCGTGCTTTTTGTGTTACTCATTTTTTGGTAATCCCCCTATTTTCCACTCGCTAATGCAATCATCATTTAAATGAACACTAAATACATTGATCTTATCGATCAAACCTATTATTTTCCTCAAGAAGAATTTAATCTTGATGGCGAATTTTTACAGTTTCACGGCATTCCTCTCAATGATTTGGTAGAGAAGTACGGCAGCCCTTTGAAATTTACGTATTTGCCAAAAATTTCGCAGAACATAAACTTGGCAAAAAAGTGGTTTGCTTCGGCAATTGATAAACACGGTTACAAGGGTAAATATCATTACTGCTATTGTACCAAAAGCTCACACTTTAATCACGTTTTGAACGAGGTGCTGAACAATGAGGTGCATATTGAAACTTCATCGGCTTTCGATATCAATATTGTCGAAAAACTGAAGAAATCAGGGAAAATAAAAAACAACACCTACGTTATCTGCAACGGTTTTAAACGTGAGCAGTATATTGAAAACATAGGTAGATTGATCAATGAGGGGCACCAAAACTGCATACCCATTATCGATAATTATGAAGAGCTTGATTTGCTGTCAGATGTTATCAATGACGATTTTCAGGTTGGTATACGTATCGCATCTGAAGAAGAACCTAAATTCGAGTTCTATACCTCTCGATTAGGTATCGGTTATAAAAACATTGTTCCCTTTTATGAAAATCAAATAAAGGATAATGACAAGGTAGAGTTAAAAATGCTCCACTTTTTTATCAATACCGGTATTAGGGACAACTCATATTATTGGAACGAACTTCTCAAATGCTTAAAGGTGTACGTGCGACTTCGAAAAATATGTCCGTCGTTAGATAGCCTTAATATTGGAGGAGGTTTCCCTATTAAAAACTCATTGGCTTTTGATTATGATTATCAATACATGATCGATGAGATTATCAACCAGATCAATATCGCTTGTAAAGAAGCTGATGTGCCGGTACCCAATATTTTTACCGAGTTCGGTAGTTTTACCGTTGGGGAAAGTGGGGGAGCCATATATGAAATTCTATATCAAAAACAGCAGAACGATAGAGAGAAGTGGAATATGATCGATTCATCGTTCATCACTACGCTGCCCGATACATGGGCTATCAACAAACGGTTTATTCTGTTGCCCATCAACCGATGGAAAGATGAGTATGAGCGTGTGCTATTGGGGGGTCTCACCTGCGACAGCGATGATTATTACAATAGCGAGCAGAACATGAACGCGATTTACCTACCAAAATTTAAGAGAGATAGGCCTTTATATATAGGCTTCTTTAATACAGGTGCCTATCAAGAAACGATTGGCGGTTTTGGTGGTCTGCAACACTGTTTGATTCCGCAGCCCAAACATATTCTTATTGATAGGGATGCCAATGGAGAATTGACCTATGAACTTTTCAGCGAACAGCAAACAGCCGATGACCTTCTGGGTATTTTAGGTTACAATGGCTCAGAACAGGCTTCGAAAAAAACAAAGAAAAAAGTGACTTTAGACCAAGAGTAGCTAAAGACATTATATTTATAATTGATTATTAAAACAACAGATTTAATTTAATACTAATGAGTGCAAAAAAGAATTACGCCGGTATTTCCGACGAATTCGCCCAATTGGAAACGGCCAAGATTATTTTGATACCTGTGCCGTATGACGGAACCAGTACTTGGGGTAAAGGTGCCGATAAAGGCCCCCAAGCTTTCTTAGAAGCTTCTGATAATATGGAGCTTTATGACATCGAGACAGATACCGAAGCTTTCGAGCAAGGTATATACCTGTCTGAACCTATTAAAGAAAATAGTTCTCCTGAGGCCATGGTAAACGCCGTTCACAAGGTTACCAAAGATTTTATCAAACGTAACAAATTTGTGACCTTGGTTGGTGGTGAGCATTCCATTTCAATTGGTACTATTCGTGCCTTTAACGAATGTTTTGACAACCTCAGCGTGCTTCATATCGATGCCCATGCCGATTTGCGAAAATCGTATAACGGCAGTAATTACAACCATGCGTGTGCAGTGCATGAGGCTAGTCAAACAACCAACTTGGTTCAAGTCGGTATTCGTTCTATGGATGTTATCGAAAAGACATTCCTAGATGAAGAAAAGACGTTTTTTGCCCATGATATGGCCAATGATGAGTATTGGACTGATAAAGTGGTCGACTTGTTGACCGATAACGTGTTTATCACTTTCGACCTTGATGCTCTTGACCCGTCGATTATGCCTTCTACCGGTACGCCGGAGCCAGGCGGTCTGTTTTGGTACGAAACTCTGGATTTCTTAAAACAGGTTTTTGAAGAAAAGAACGTAGTCGGTTTTGACTTGGTTGAATTGTGCCCGAACCCGAACGATAAAACTTCCGATTTTCTAGCTGCAAAATTGTATTACAAAATGTTATCCTATAAATTTATGGGTGAGGCGGCTGATGATGATTATGACAATACTTATGATGTCGACCGCAAAGCGGGAGGCGGCAACTTAAAATTTGATGATGACGAAGACTAAAGGAGAAATATCAAAATTTATTGAAAAATATTATTTACATTTTAATGCCGCTGCTCTAGTTGATGCCGCGAAAGGTTATGAAGATCAACTGAATGGCGGGGCCAAGATGTTGGTTTCTTTGGCTGGCGCTATGAGTACGGCTGAATTAGGAAAGATTTTTGCCGAAATCATTCGCCAAGATAAGGTTCATATTATTTCATGTACAGGTGCCAACCTAGAAGAAGACATTATGAACTTGGTGGCTCATTCACATTACAAAAGAGTACCGAATTATCGTGATTTGACCCCACAACAAGAGTGGGATTTGCTTGAGAAAGGATTGAACCGGGTAACTGATACTTGTATTCCTGAAGAAGAAGCTTTTAGAAGGTTGCAAGAGCATATTTTTAAGATTTGGAAGGATGCTGAAGAAAAGGGTGAGCGCTATTTTCCTCATGAGTTCATGTACAAAATGCTTTTATCCGGTGTTTTGGAAGAATATTATGAAATCGACTTAAAGGATTCTTGGATGTATGCCGCTGCCGAAAAGAACTTGCCGATTGTCTGCCCTGGTTGGGAAGACAGTACTATGGGCAATATTTTCGCTTCATACGTCTTGAAAGGTGAATTGAAAGCGAGCACCATGAAATCGGGTATAGAGTACATGACCTTTTTGGCCGATTGGTACACCGATAATTCAGAGAACGGTATCGGGTTCTTTCAAATTGGTGGAGGTATTGCAGGCGATTTTCCTATCTGTGTAGTGCCGATGCTGTACCAAGATATGGAGCGAACCGACACGCCTTTTTGGAGCTATTTCTGCCAAATAAGCGACTCAACGACCAGTTACGGTTCTTATTCGGGGGCCGTGCCCAACGAAAAGATCACATGGGGAAAACTTGATATAGACACCCCGAAATTTATCATTGAAAGTGATGCGACCATTGTTGCACCCTTAATTTTTGCCTATCTTTTAGACCTATGAGCAACAGAAAAGACCAGTCGAACCTAAAACGTGTAATCGTAGACTTTAAAAAGCTCACGCCAGAAGTTCTAAAGCTTTTGGTAGAGCGATATCCAGATGGTTACGATGACCGTAATATCATTTCATTCAAGAATGCCCAAGGTGAGCGTATCGAGGCAGTCGAAGTTCTTACCGAAGACACTAAGTATTTGGTAAAGATCAGTGCCAAGCTTGAATATACCATGGAGAATTATGATGAGGATGATTACGAAGATTACGATGATGATGATCCAGACGCTATAGCAGACCCAGATCCAGAGGCAATGGGCGATGTTGACGACGATGACGATTAATGGATCTTACTTTATCAAAATTGCTATTAGTGCCTAGCTTATCCTCAAGCTATTAGTGCCATATGATTTCAAAAGACATAGAAAATGTTGAGCTTAAGTTTTTAGGCCTGAAAGACTATCAGGAGCTAAAAATGGCCATGAAAGAGGTATATCAAAATATGCCCGATTCTTATTGGAACGAAAAGCAGATCAGGTCGCTGATCAAGCTTTTTCCCGAGGGGCAGGTGGTCATTAAGGTCAACGGTCAATTGGCGGGGTGCTCCCTTTCAATTATCGTTGACTACGATAACTTCGAAGACAACCATACTTTTCAGGAAATTACGGGCCAAGAAACCTTTAGTACCCATACTGAAGATGGCGATACCCTATATGGTATCGATGTTTTCATAAAACCCGAATTTCGTGGCCTCCGATTAGGAAGACGCCTTTATGATTATCGAAAAGAGTTGTGCGAAAAACTGAACCTGAAAGGAATTGCCTTTGGGGGGCGTATACCGAATTACCATCAGTTTGCCACCAAAATGACTCCGAAAGAGTATATCGATAAGGTTCGTCGTAAAGAAATTCATGATCCGGTATTAAGCTTTCAGATCAATAACGATTTTCATCCTGCTAAAATCTTAAAGGGCTATTTGGAAGGTGATCAGGCTTCAAAAGAGTTTGCCGTTTTGATGGAGTGGGACAATATTTATTATGAAAAGCCCACGAAAAAGGCGGCCACTAAGAAAAAAGTAGTTCGCCTAGGTCTCATTCAATGGCAAATGCGCCCCTATGATGGTCTAGAAGACCTTTTGCAGCAAGCCGAGTTCTTTATTGATTCGGTGTCGGGTTATCGATCCGATTTTGCCCTTTTTCCCGAATTTTTCAATGCTCCTTTGATGGCAGAGAACAATCATCTGTCTGAACCGGAAGCAATTCGAGAACTTGCCAAGCATACCGATGCCATAGTGCAAAAGTTCTCAGAGTATTCGATATCCTACAACATCAATATCATTACGGGCAGTATGCCCGAAATCAAAGAAGACCGGCTTTACAATGTTGGTTATTTGTGTAAAAGGGATGGTTCTATCGAACGTTACGAAAAGCTGCATGTTACCCCCGACGAATCAAAAGTTTGGGGTATGCAAGGTGGCAGTCGTTTAAAGACTTTCGATACCGATTGTGGTAAAATAGGTATTCTTATATGCTATGATGTCGAGTTCCCGGAATTAGGAAGACTTTTGGCCGATGAGGGAATGGATATTCTTTTTGTTCCTTTTTTGACCGATACACAAAACGGATTTTCAAGGGTAAGAAACTGTGCTCAATCGAGAGCGATTGAGAACGAATGTTATGTAGCAATTGCCGGTAGTGTGGGTAATTTGCCAAAGGTTCATAATATGGATATTCAGTTTGCGCAAAGTATGGTGTTCACGCCGTGCGACTTCTCCTTTCCTACTAACGGAATCAAGGCAGAAGCGACACCTAACGCAGAAATGATATTGATTGCCGATGTAGATATCGACCTTTTAAGGGAGCTTAACCAATTCGGGGCGGTAAGAAATTTGAAGGATAGAAGAACTGACATATTTAAACTCACAAAAAAGAGAAATTGACAGACTTAAAAATTATTGGAAGCGAAGAATGGTGCGTATTTGAATCTTTGGGCATACCGGCCATCAAGGCTAGGGTAGACTCAGGGGCCAAAACGTCATCGATTCAAGCGACGAATATAAAAGTAGTGAACCGAGGTGCCCAAGAATGGGTGAAGTTTGAGGTGAATCCGCTTCAAGAGAATCGAAGTATCACCATACCGTGCGAGGCCAAACTGGTCGATCGTCGTATGGTCAAAAGTTCATCAGGAATTTCGGAAGAACGCTTGGTGGTCAAAACTTCTGTCGTCATGGGTGACGAAAAGTTCGATATCGAACTGACCTTGGCCAATCGCGATACCATGGAGTTTCGAATGCTATTGGGCCGAGAAGCGATTATTGACCGTTTTGTGGTCAACCCGGCGGTCAGCTTTCAAGTGCAGTCTTTCTCCGAAGAGGAAATTAACCAAAAATACGCACCGTATTATAAAGAAAAGAGCGGACTAAAAATTGCTTTACTGGCCAGCAATCCGCAATTGTATAGCAACAAACGTATTATTGAGGCGGCAGAGGCGAGAGGGCATGAGATTGTTTTTTTGAATGTCGAGCTTGCCTATATGAAGTTAGACGCCCATTCCCCGGAAATCCGCTATCGTGGGGGTAATATTTTAAAAGAGTTTGATGCCGTTATACCAAGAATAAAGCCGTCCGTTACTTTTTACGGTTGTGCTTTAATCCGTCAATTCAATAACCTTGGGGTTTATTGTCAGAATTCGGCCGAGGCTATCTCTCAATCTAGAGATAAACTCTTCGCATCGCAATTGTTCTCAAAAAATGACATTCATATACCGATAACAGGCTTTGCCAAGTCTCCGATGGATACCAAAGATCTGATAAAAATGGTAAACGGTGCGCCGTTGATTATAAAACTGTTGGAAAGCACACAAGGTAAAGGGGTGGTACTTGCCGAAACCAATAAGGCAGCAGAGAGTGTAATCAATGCCTTTAAAAGCGTGAATACCAATATCTTGGTGCAAGAATTTATCAAAGAGGCCAATGGGCAAGATATACGCTGCTTTGTCATCAATGGAAAGGTAGTGGCGTCTATGCAACGACAGGCCGAAAAAGGTGAATTCAGAGCCAATATTCACCAAGGGGGTAAGGCATCCATAATAAAGATTACTTCTGAGGAACGTAAATTGGCCCAGAAGGCGGCCAAGGTACTCAACTTGGCGGTTGCCGGTGTTGACATCATACGTTCCAATAAAGGTCCGTTATTGCTGGAAGTGAACTCTTCCCCAGGTCTTGAGGGAATTGAAAATGCAACAGGTAAAGATTTGGCCAATGCCATGATTATGGCCATTGAGCGCAAGTTACGATTTCATAAGTAGCGGCTAATTATTTCTAGCCAAGCTTTTCTAGCATTTCAGAAGTAGTTCTTTCTAGGTCGAATTCTGGCTGCCAGCCCCATTCGGTTTGGGCAGATGAATCATCGATACTGCTTGGCCAAGTGTCGGCTATCGCTTGCCTAAAGTCAGGTTCATAGCTAATTTCAAATTCTGGAATGTGAGACTTTATGCTATCTGCAATTTGGGCGGGGGTAAAGCTCATGGCTGACAGATTATAGGCAGAACGTACTTTTATATCTTCCGGCGGGGCATCCATCAATTCCAAGGTGGCCCTAATGGCATCATCCATAAACATCATGGGCAACTCGGTATCTTCCCGAAGAAAACAGGTATATTTCTTTTCTGAAAGTGCTTTATGATATATTTCTACGGCATAATCGGTCGTTCCACCACCTGGCATGGTTTTCCAGCTTATGAGTCCAGGGTATCTAATACTGCGAACATCTACATGAAACTTGTTATGGTAGTAGTTGCACCACCGTTCACCGGACTGCTTGCTTATGCCATAAACTGTAGACGGTTCCATAATGGTACTTTGCGGAGTTAAAGTATGGGGTGTATTCGCTCCAAAAACTGCTATACTTGACGGCCAAAAAACCTTGTCGATCTTCTTTTCTTTCGCCAAGTTCAAAACATTGAACAAAGAATTCATGTTAAGGTTCCAGGCACGCATAGGAAATTTTTCTGCCGTTGCGCTCAACATTGCCGCCATGAGATACACCTCACTGATTTCGTAATAGGCAACCACTTCTTCCAAAGCGTCATAATCGGTAGCGTCAAGAATTTCGAACGGACCGGATTCCATAAGGCTCTCGTTTCCTTCGCGTATGTCACTGGCAATCACTTTGTCGTTGCCATATCTTTGACGAAGCGTCAAGGTCAATTCGGTTCCTATCTGGCCACAGGCGCCAATAATGAGTATGTATTTTTGCATTAAATGGAAGTTAAAATGGGGTTTGGCGCAAATATAACTGTTTGCAAAATTTGTACATTCGCCATATGAAAAGAATGTTCTTTTTTGCTTTCGTTGCTTTCTCCCTTTTTTCATGTAAAAATGAAAATAACAATGAGGAAACTTCAAGTGCCTCAAGCTATGAACTTAATGTTGAAAGTTGGCCTAAGAAATTGGTCATTAATCAAACGGCTTTAGATATTTTACAGGATTGGACAGCCTATCAAGCCTTTGAGACCGCTTTTGATGCGCTTTATAAAGTTGAGAATAAAGAAGATTTGGCACTCACCATTGACGACCTGATTGAAAAGCAAAAGGAATTGGTCGCATCGGAATACCCTGAAAAATTTGATATTCCGCAGATTAAGAGCAGACAAAAGGTCTTCAGAACCTATATTCTAAAGATTAAAGGCGACCTTTACTATTATCAAAACCCTGAAGAGTCGATAATGCAAATGTTTGAGGCATATAATGCATTTCGCAATCAGTTCAACGTGGTAGTCAACAATACGCTGGATACCAATTTGATATTGGAATAAAAAAAACGGCGCTCTGTAAATAAAGCGCCGTCTATCAAATTATTTGTAAGAAACTATTCTTTTTTCTCTTCTGCGGCTGCCGCAGGAGGGTTCTTTCTAGACTCTAAAGCCTGTTTGCTCAAACTGGCAAGATTGAAATTAGGATCTAAGGCCAATGCTTGGTCTATCAGAGCAATCGCACCATCAATATCATCTTTGTTCTTGTTATACTGAGTAAGTGCCTTTAGATGTAGAAATGCAGCTTTTAAGGGCACTTCGTATGGTTGTTGTCTCTCGTAAAAGGCATATTTCATATCATCTTTAGCGTTCGCCACGCCATATTCGATATTTGATATAGCCCCGTCGTTATCTCCCGTTTGTATTTTAAGATCGGCAATTTCGTACGCGAGATAAGGGTTTTCGTTTCTTTTGAAAAGCTCTTCAAAATGTTCTAAAGCTCTTTTAGGTTGATTGAGGGCTTTTAATGAAATCGCTTTCACCTGAACCGCCATATCAGAATCGTTTTCCTCTTTTTCAATACCAATGGTATTCAAGGCTTGCATGTGCTGATTGTTGTTGGCATAAACATACGCCAAGGTATCTCTACGCTCTTTAGAGGGTGCAAGTACATTCAAGTGGGTAAGGGCATTGATGACACCTGTAACGTCACCCTGTAACCTCATTTCTTGGTAAAATTCTTCGTAGTGCTTTTGAAGTTCACTTTTTGTTTGTGCCTGGGCGGTAAAGCCGAACCCAAGTAGCACCAAAAAGGCCATTTTTCTCATGAAATCGTGTTTAGTGATTGAAAATCTTCTGGTTTTGGTGGGCAAAAATACTAATATTATTGCTATCGTTCTGTTAATAAGACAATAATAGAAATGGGTAAATGTAAAAAGGATGCCAAAAGACATCCTTTTTAAAAATGCTAGTCTGGGTAATGCGTTATTGAAGCGCCATTCTTTTTTCGCTGCCCTGGTAGGCCCTGAGCAAAGTGGCATAGAAGGCAATGCTTTTAGGGTCTTTTTCCAGACAAGATTTCATGAAATCATACAAGTTTCTAAACCAGAGATTGGTGTGAAGGGTAGGTAAAGTAAGGTTGATCTTTTTCGGGTCGTAATCGCCATCGTTCATCACAATGGCCAGTTCTACTCTTCTTCTATGGTAATCTATTGAAACTTCTGCTGCGTTATAATGTTTTTTTAAAAGGTCTTTATGTAAGTTTTCTAATTTCTGGGGAACTTTTTGCTTGGGTACTTCACGGGCGAGTAAATTTTCCATCTCCATCAAAATACGCCCGCGTAATTTTGAATTTTCCATGGCAAATAGTTTTTATTTACCTCAAAGTTAGACCTTAATCGATGAAATGCAGCCTATCTTAACAACTATCGCCCAACTTTGTTGTGAACCTGCCCTTTAGTGTTGTGAAAACAAACTATAACGTTGTAGTGAATTCGAATCCTTTAACAGTTATTAAATTATAGGATATAATTGTTTTACCTTCCTCTTTTTTAGAAGGTTCATAATCAGGTTTTTGCAAGTTTCTTCTTTCAGCTTCTCCCGTGTAGTAGTCTTCCTTAGATGGGTGATAGGGGTAAACCGCATTGAAAATCATATTCCACCAACCTTGCTGTAAGATTTCTTCAATAACTCTGATGCAATCGGTAAGATGAATAAGATTAATGGGATGATGCCCATTCTTTAAATTCTTTCTTTTCGAAAGCATGGTAACGGGATGCCTGTTAGGGCCTATTAACCCACCGAAACGAATAACGGTAGTCTCATAATTTTTTTCTTCCCTAAAAATATTTTCAGAAAGTAACAATTGCTTACCTGATTCGGTGCTGGGAAGGGTAGGGGTCTCTTCAGTAACATCGCCAGAAGCGTCCCCATAAACAGAAGTGCTACTGACAAAAATGACCTTGGGTATTTTTGCTTCTAAAATAGCGGCATTTAAAAACGACATTTTAGCCACATAATTCTCTCGTGAACCCCCTCGTAATTTCGGGGGAACGTTGACGATAACTGCTGCTGCGTTATTTAATAGCGTTTCAATGTTTCCGTCAATGCCTTCTTCTGAAAGTGTTATTAGAAAAGGAGATATACCGTTTCCTCTTAATTGGGATAGTTTTTCTACAGAGGTAGTGCTACCAGCTACTTGATAGCCCTTTTTGAGTAGAGACTTTGCTAAGGGCAATCCGAGCCATCCGCATCCTATAAGGGCAATTTTGTTATTCATAACTAACGGTGGTTATATTTATAATGGCATCATTTACAATAAAGGGCATTGGCATTTGGTGTTCAGGTCTTTCTTTGACACTTAACTCCTGATTAGTTAATAGGTAGTTAGAAGACTCAAAAAATGTCAATTTTGGCTTTTGATCTTTGGCCATGCTCAATTGCAGTTCTGTATACTCATCGGGAGTTAAATAATGGGTGAAAAGCCTACCGGAAGAGTTTTTTGGTAAATCGTAGGTAGATAGTTCTTGTCCGTTAACATTGGCGGTCAATAAATTGGCTCCATCTAAATACACATCCAATCGGTTCACAACGCGCTGCGGGGTCAAACATACTTCAATGATTCTTTTTTCTCCGATTATCGTGTCTTTTAAAGTTTCTATTTTGGGTTTTTCCAGATTTATTTTTGGGGCCTCCGATACTTGTTGAAAGGCTGTACCATATTTACTGGGCAGTATTTTAGATTTAAACTCCATGGGCATACTGTCTTGATTGATGAAATAATCCTCGTTCCATTCGGTCAAAACGTTATCATAGCTTCCCCAATATGCTTTTTTTGAATCATTATCCGATACATAAACCAAGCTGCTGGGTCTTTTTCTGTCCTCATCAAACCCCGAATCAATATGGGCGACTATCAGACAAATGAAAAATCCTGTGAAAAACACTTTCGACCATCCTTTAGAAAATCGATAAGAAGCCAAAACAGGTGAAATCAGAAAAAATGTCAACGTAAGCATAAGTGTCGATGCTACTAGCATTTTTAACCCTAGACCTACCGCAAAACCTTTGATAAATGGGGTGTAAAGCCAAAGGGCAGGTAGCGCTAAAAACAGCAACAAAAGAGTATGTGGGTCTTTCTGATTGATTAGCGTTAGCCACATGGCCAGTAAGCAGAAAACCGGAACTATAAAGAAGCTTGCTCCTGGCAAATAAATCGCGACAAGGGTACAGATAACAAGCCATAGCACCAGAGGTGCCACTAACAGATTACGTATACCAATTTCATGATAACGGTGGTAGACGAACATGCAAATGGCGAGAGAAAATAGGGCGAAGGCCAATATGTAGAGGTAGCCATTATATGTAAAACCATGCAAGATGTCGTTATAAGACGGGTATACCCACTTTAAAAAAGGCCATGCGAAATAGCCTACTAAACCATTCAATAAAAGTGTCACTAATAGGGGTATGAAACCTAAGAGCGATTTTTTTAAACTAAGCGATTTCTTCTGTATTCCACGGATCAATAGGGCAACGAAGAATAGTATGGCTATAAAAAGCAAAGGCATGATCCAATCAAAAGGGTAGGTAACCACATGAAAAAAGGGCATGTTGAAATACACATGGTCATTTAAACTTTTCAACTGATTGAGATTGGCTTGGCTAAAATGTTCCAATAACGGCATCAGATAACTACCTTGGTGCGCTAAACTTGTTCGGTCTAATCTTTCAAAAGAATCTTGAGCTGTGTGATAATCGAAATGGTCATCAATAAAAGCGAAATTAAAACCATCGATATCAAGGTTCTCTCGAAATACCGTAAGGTCTGTATCGTTGGGCAACATTTTGTAAATGCTGTAATAAAGTGAGTTGGCCATGGGATGCTCGGGACGAGCAGCTATAAATTCGGAAATCAGGTTTTGGTTTCCCCTGTTCGTTTCAATAAACGTATAGCTGGGCCCACCACTACCGCGTGCTTCAAAGTTTAACACTAAACCAATATTCTTGGCCCAAGGGTGTTGGTTGGTAAACAGTTCCGCTCCATTGAGCCCCAGTTCTTCAGAATCGGTAAAGAGAATAATAATATCATTGGTTGGTCGAATATTTTTGGATAAATACGCCCTAATTCCTTCTAAAATAGTTGCCACTCCACTAGCCGCGTCGCTGGCACCAAGAGACGAATGCGGATTGCTGTCGTAATGGCTTAAGACTAAAAGTGACTTACCTTGTTCGGTACCCTCGATTTTAGCTATAATGTTAGTCGGTCTACTCAGGTTGTTGCCTTTGCCCAAAGCATAACCGGTTTGTGTAACGGGCGAAAGCCCCATTTTATTCAACTGTTCTAAAACATACCTTTTTGCAGATTGGTGAGCCGGAAAACCAAGCGCATGAGGTTCTTTAGATAATTGCTGAACATGTGCCAGCGCCCTGTCTACCGAAAACTCATTTAGGGTCGATTCTGTATCGGGATCATAACTTGGGGTCGATGTGTAGAACCCCCAATAAATGGCTGCGGCCATTAAAATTATAATGATATAGGAAGGAGTTTTTTTCATGGGGCGATTGCTGAAATAAAAATATAAATTTCCCAAATAATGAATACAAATAATATAGTCGATGCTTAAAAAGATTGATTGTTTTTTAAGGGGTTTGTTGCGAATTCGACAGCCAACAAGCTGGAAAATAGCAGAATGTATTGTTTTTTTAAGTATCTTTAGTAATTAACCTTCTGCAATACCTTGCAGAATTAAACCAAATCGTTATGGGAATTAAGAGTTTTATGGGCCCTAGGGCCAAGGCTGTAGCAAAGAAGGAGTACGATGCCCCTATTTTGGTGTCGGACTATATGACCCAGAACCTGATTACGTTCAGAACGGATCAGTCGATTCTAGAGGTTATGGAATTATTTACCAAACACAATATCTCTGGGGGGCCTGTTTTGGATGACAATGGGTTTTTGGTAGGAATCATATCGGAAGCGGATTGTATGAAGCAGATTTCTGAAAGCAGATATTTCAATCAACCGATTTTAGATAAGAGTGTCGAGAAATTTATGACCAAGGAAGTTGAAACGATACCGCACGACATTTCTATTTTTGATGCTGCCGGTATTTTCGATAAGCACAACCGCAGAAGGCTACCCGTTATGCGAGACGGCATACTTGTAGGCCAGATTAGTAGAAAGGATATTGTAGTTGCTGCGCTGAAATTGAACGGCCACAATTGGAAGTAACTCTTTTATCTGAATTATATGAATTTGAAAAGCACCCTGAGGTGCTTTTTTCGTTTAGAAGGCTTTTGTGTCATTCGCGCTTAACAATCATAATGAAATCATTGTCTAGAGGTAGATACCCTAAGTCGTATACAAAATAGTAAACGGTGCCTTTTTTGGTCGTGTAAATACTTGTTATATGCTCGAAATCGAAGCCTTTATCAGTCAGTTTGGTTTTTGGGGTAGTCGTCTTACCATCTTTCAGAGGAAAGCTTTCCAAAATTCGGTAGTTTTTTCGTAGTCTGTTATTTGTGTTTCGAATAAGATTGTTGGTGTCTTTGTTAAGTTTGTTATGATATGCGTTTCTACAGTAATCAGAACAGAACTTTTTGTCTGTTCTGCCAACAATTTCCCGACTGCACTCCTCACACTTTTTCTTCAAACTACAAAGGCTTAAAATTAAACTGAACTTCTTCGCTTCCGCCTTCTTCATTTCCTATGGCCGCGTAGATATTCACTTCTTTATCACTTATTCTCTCAAAGGTAAAACCTTCAAAATACACCCTGTTCTTCTCAAGTTTTATCAATCGAAATTGCTGAACCTCGTCTTTCGTTTCCCATCCCTTTAAATCAGAATTGAAATGTTTGAGTTCGTATATCAAAGTTCCATCAACTTCTCTAATATGACCTAATTCGTAGAAAGAAACGGTACCATCAACGATTAACCGAAACGAGAACATCATCGAACCGCCCAAAGGGGGAGCCCAAATTTCTTCTGTAACACCTCCAAAAGCGGTGCCCCGCCAATGGCCGGCCATCCATTCTATAGAACTTAAAGATGCTTTTGGCGAACTGGAATTATCGGGCATAGTGAGGGTGTTTTGCCCAATAGCAGCATATGATATTAAAAGAGTAATGAAAAGAAGGTGGCGCATTGAATTTATATACACACCAATATACAAAATATCATAATCAGTAAGTCTTAAGAAGAAAGGTCCCTAAACAATAGTAATCTCGTATTTGTGCAGCAGGCCCTTTATTTCGTTTAGAGAAAACTTGGCTTTTTTTAGTTTGTTTCTTTCGGGGTCGATTGAGTAGTTCTTCGCGCTTGTAAAGTCAGATTTTTCTAGGTCTGTATTATTGAACACTGCATTTAGCATGTTACAATTTTGAAAGCTGACTTCTTTTAATTGGGCGGATGAAAAGTCAGTGCTAGTGAGATTACAGTTTAAGAATTTCTGTTTGTTCAGAGTCATCTCATAAAACGAAGAATAGCTGAGGTCACATCCCGAAAAGAGGAATTCGATTAGAAACGTATTGCAGGTCTCGAACCTAAGCCCCATCATTTTGCAGAGATCAAATTCTACTTCTTTAAACGTGGTGTTGACAATATTGGCATTGCTCAAATTGCAATCAACAAATTGGCACTCCATGAAATTTTGGTTGTCTAGAAAGCCACGAGAAAAATTACAGCCTTCGAACCTACAGTTCTCATATTCGCCTTGAGGTAGCCTTGTTTCGCTAAAATCCTGTCCTTTAAAAGTTTTATCGGCAATAAACGGTTTTTGCATGTTTCGTTCAATAGATTGATGAGCCAATAAATTTAAAGAATCTAGTGAAACATAGGTTTCGTTTGCCAACCGAAGTATCGACCATAGCTGGTTAAGCCAAAAATAACTCGTCTCATTGATAATTAGAGCCGGCCGATAGAGAAATTGACCAGCTCTGGTGACATCATCGTTTATAGTCAAAAGAAATATAATCGGCATGACCGATGTTATTCAGTGGCTTATCAGTGTTTTTATAAACTAAATAAATATTAGCCTTTTCAGATTGGGTCGAAATAGGTATATCAAAATAGGCCGTCTTCTCCGGTCCGAAATAATCTATTTTTTGTGTTCCGATTATGGGGCCGTCGATAGCTCCTTCATGAATTTCGAGAAGACCTTTGAACTCATAGTCTGAATTAAAGAAGGTGGCATATTTGAGGGTTTTAAGATTTTTCAATATGATATTATCAAATCTCAAAAAGTTGTTGTTGACCATACCGCCGACTACCCTTGAATAATTGGTTCTCCAGCTATTGATTCCTTCACTTATTTCGTTGGCCTCTTCGGCTTGTATTTTTTGGCTATTGAAAACGAATTGCTCGGTGGCCGTCAATTCTGATTCAGGCTGGTCGGGGTTGCCCTTATCGCGGTAAGAGGCCATTAATATATAGCTTCCTTCTCCCGGGGAACCTTCATGTTGATCGAATGTCAAAGTGCCTGTTAATGGTAAGTATTTTTGTTCTGACTCATCACTGGGCTTCAACGATAAAATATAATCGACGATTTTTGTAACCTCTTCTACATTCAGTTGAGGGTGGGCCGACATGGATCCTTCTCCCCATACGCCACCACCGCCTTTGATGATTTTTGAGACCAGATAACCAGTATTTTCCGCATCGTATTTTTTGGCAACCTCCAAATAGCTAGGTCCATTTACTTTCTCGTCAATGGCATGACAGGCTTTGCAATCGGAGTTGTCTATTATTTTTCTTCCTTCAGGAACTATGTTTCTTTGGTGTCCAATAGTAGCCTTTACCATATCTTTTCCCTCGGGTATATAATCAAAAGTAACTTTTACATCTCTTGAATCTAGGGTGCCTTCTTCAGTGTTCCCATCTTGTCTGTCCTTGACCAGAATGCGGTAGTTGACTTTTTTGTTCGTCCAATAAATAGAATCATTGTTCTCAATTTCCATGACCAATTCAGGAGGGTCGTTGCCCACCATAATCTTCGAATTGGCTATTGAAGTATTACCTTTTTCATCCGTTACTTTTAATTTGACATCATAAATTCCCTCTTTTTCAAAAGTGTGTACGGGGTTCTTTTCGTTGGATTGTGAATTGCTTCCTTCAAAAAACCATTCGTAAGATAGAGGGTCATTGTCATAATCTAATGACGAATCTGCTGAGAAATTAATGGTTAAAGGAGCGGCCCCTACCGATTTGTCGTGAACGAATTTGGCGATTGGGGCTCTATTTCCTGGCAGGTAGCTGATTCTACTGAGCCTTGCATCCAGATTTTGGGCGTTCCATTTTTGGCCATATTCGAGAACGTACATTTTACCATCCGAGCCAAAAATCATATCCATAGGATGCGAAAATTCAGTATTTGGCATAAACGCGTCTGCCTTTACATAATCTTGGTTTTCGTCTAGAGTAATGACGTAGATCCAATCACGCATCCACTCGTATAAGAACAATTTATTCTCAAAGTAGTCGGAAGGAAAGGCGTTTTCAGCATCTGGGTAGTCGCTAGCATGATAGACAGGTCCGGCCATTGGGTTGATGCCGCCAGCCCCCATCCAAGGAAACTCTTCAGATCTATAATAGGTCATCGGAATCATTGAGGGTTGCGCTGGGGGCAATTCTTGTAGGCCTGTATTGTGGCGAGAGTCGTTGATAAGATTTTCTGGGTCGAATTTCGGGCCCGATGTGTTGCTCTCAAAATCGTAATCGTTGTAAGGTTCGTTGTAGCCACGTGTATAGGGCCAACCCCAGAAACCCGCTTTGCGTGCTTGGTCGTATTCGCCCATGCCGCTGGGCCCCCTGTCTGGATCGGCTTTTCCGGCGTCAGGCCCGATGTCGCCCCAATAGAGATAGCCTGTTTTGCTATCGATTGAAGGGCGAAAAGGGTTTCTATTGCCCATTACGTAGATTTCGGGTCTGGTTTTTTCAGTGCCTTCTGGAAATAAATTCCCTTCGGGGATGGAGTACGAGCCATCATCCTCAGGTTTTATTCTTAGTATTTTACCGCGCAGGTCATTGGTGTTGGAAGCGGATTTCTGAGCGTCCCAAGCCTCACGACCTTCGCGCTCATCAATAGGTGCGAAACCGGAAGATTCAAACGGATTCGTATTATCCCCGACAGCGATAAACAGATTTCCGTTAGGTCCGAATTCCAACGCCCCACCACTATGGCAGCATTGTCTTGATGTAGGTATTTCAAGAAGAATTTTCTCTGTACTTAGGTCTACTTTCTTATCTGCAACCATAAACCTAGAGATACGTTGCTTAGATACTTCGCCGGGGGCGGTGTAAAACAGATAAATCCAGTGGTTTTTCACATAGTTTGGGTCAACAGCAATACCTAAAAGACCATCTTCATTACCGTAGAAGAGGTCTAACTGGGCCATAAGTTCTGTTTTTTCCTTATCGAAATCAAAGAGTTTGACAGCGCCTCTGCGCTCAATGAATACGATGCCCTCTCCTGGCAATTCGTCAAGTTCCATAGGTTCGTTCAAATTGAAATCGAGTATTTTTTTTGCAAAACGGTCTTCAGGGGGAACCCTTTGTGTCTTCGCCTTATCGTAATCGCGACTATTTTTTCCTACGGCATAATTGATTCCTCCGAGCAGGTGACTTAGAAACTGAGGATTTGAATACGTCTCATCAGTATGACCCAATTCGGTGTAGAAGGCGCGGCCTCCGTCATATTCGTGAAACCAAGAAATAGGGTGTTCATCTCCATTGGTGCCCCCTTCGTAGCTGGTTTCATCGACGCTTACCAAAACCTGAATGTTCGGATTAATGTTTACAAAATTGTACCACTCGTCACTTTTCGTCCAAATCGAATCCGTAAACATATTGGTGGCATTGTGCTCTTTGTTCTCAATTCTTAGAGTGGCTTCTTGAATTTTAGGGTGGCTGTCAAAAACAGCACCGACCAGTTTATTGTACCAAGGCCAATCATATTCGGTATCGGTTGCCGCATGTATACCGACAAAGCCGCCACCAGCTTGAATATATCGTTCAAAATCGGCTTGTTGAACATCGTTCAGTATATCTCTGGTAGTGTTTAGGAAAACGACCGCAGAATAATTTTGTAGGGAATCTTCAATAAAATATGCCGAGTCTTCGGTGGTAGTAACCTTATAACCGTTTTCTTCTCCTAATTTCTTGAGTGCTTGTGCCCCCGTCTCTATTGAACCATGACGGAAGCCCGCCGTTTTACTAAAAACCAATAGTTCTTTTGGCTGGGGCTGGCATGCCGAAAGGGCTATGGTCAACACCAAAATAATGAAGTGAGAACTCTTGAAAGAAGTTAATAAGTGAGTGCTTTTGTTAAAGACTGTTTGGGTACTCATGGTCGTTGGTTTTTGTAATATGGTCAGGCGCCGAAAACAGATATGGTCGACCTTTAGGTCGACCATTGCTGAACTCAACTAATCATGAAACTAACATAAACAATAATTTCATAAATACACTAATGAACGAGGTGTAATATCAAATCATGTTTTTGTATTACACCACTAGGTTTAATGACCGACTTAAAAGTGAGCCAAGATTCAATCGGGGGCAAAAGATAATCTTGGCTCTAGTTGGTTATTGCTTTTTAGTCAGTGTTAGAGAAACTTCTTTTTGAATTTCTCCACCCACATAGATTATCTGTGGGGTATTGCCTGTATCCCACACAGTGTCTCTAATTACCGTGGTGGCTGCAATGTAATAGTTGCCAACATCTAGACCGCTGAAGGAAAAATTTCCTTCGCCGTCGGTATTGGTATCTAAAAGTAGGCTGGTATTTTCGGTGTAAAGTTTGACAGTAATTCCCGAAAGAACATTGCCATCATCGGCACTAGCGGTACCTATAATAGATGCCTCATCATCTTTACTACAAGAAGTAGCAAGACCTAGGGCTAGGATTATTAAAAGAATTTTCTTCATGTTTTTTCGATTATAAGATTGATATTTTATTCTAATACGTTTTTCCATTTTGTATCTCTGCCAGTAAACCAAACGGGAAGATCCGGATTGTCATGCTGGCTGATTCTTGCCCAAGCTTCCGGATCAGTGGCCTGAATGCTAGGGTCGTATAAAAAGCGCTCTTTCCAAGTGAAAATTTCAAAAGGTGAGCCTGGATTGTCGCCAAGATACTTTACAAGACGCCTTGCAGTTGTCCACGGAACTTCAAAATTGAACATGTTGTAATGTAACTGAAGTTGATTGAAGATGGCAAGAACTTTCTCTTGCTCTGATAGACCTTCGAAACGTTGGGCTTCAAAAGCCGCATAGGCTGCTGCATTGTACTGCTCGCTAGGTCTGTCTCTATCGATTCTTGATTGATCCATTGTACTTGGAAACGAAGGAGTGGTTTGCTTAGAATACCTATTGTCAGCATTTATTTGATACCAATAGTTGCATGAGAGCTCTATTGCTCTCGCATAATGGTCACCAGCTGAGCCGGCATTACCAAAGCCTCTAACTGCTGCCTCTGCCAATGATAGTTCAGTTTCTACAGCATGTAGTGTTGGGTATCTCAAATCGAAGTTGTATTGTGGCCGTGTATTAAACTCTGCGACCAAATTGTTGTCGGTTCCGATGGTGTAATTGGTATCTCTGTAAAATCCGACATGATCTCTAAATGCTTTTAACAGAAAGGCTTCCCTTTTTGTCAAATCAGCAGTAGATTCTTCATCTAGCCTAATAATTTGCTCATCACCAGCCTCGGTGCCAAAAGAAATTTCGGTTACCGAAATATCGGTCATAATAGGGTGGTTGATGTAGTAGGCGCGAAGCGTTTTGTTCAGGTAACTGTTAGGGTCGGTTCCATTATCCCAACCGGTTTCTGTACCTATATATCTTCCTAGAATGTCTTTTGAAAAAAGATAGGTCACCCTAGGATCTACGGTTCCATTTGCAAGGCCTTCCTCTGAATTATCCCCATCAAAATAGAATAAAGTTTGACCATTAATGACAATACTTTTTTCGGTAGGCTGACAGTGCATTACATCTTCTAGGTATCTTTTAGGGGCTCTACTTTCATCCCCTCTCTCTCTAAAAGCCCTCGTGATTCCTAATTCTACCTGCAACCTGTTGGGTTCAACGATAGCAATGTCTGCTAGACCGGCAACATCGGTTGTTTCGGTAAATAATGGTTTAGCAGCTACCTCATTGATAACGGAGCTCGTTAGGTCAGGCAATCTTTCACTTACTGTCATTGCCCAACGTAGTCTCAGAGAGTTAATGTATTTTCGCCATTGCAGTATGTTTCCGTTAAAGATTACATCTTGAGAACCAAATACGGCTTGTTCACTGGCATTAAGCTCAACAGATGAGAGGTAATTTTCTATCTCGCCCAATTCTTCAATGATTATCGGATAAATTTCAGCTTGTCCTAAATATTGGGCTTTTTCACCATCAAGGGCACCAGCCGAACCCGTTTCAAAATATGGTACTTCATCATAACCATCTATAGAACGTTGGTAAGCATAAGCCTTGAGCACGTGCAACAATCTCATAAACAAGACGTCAAGTTTTGTTCGGTCTTCTTCTGCGATTTTATTATATTCTTTTTGTGCCCATAGCACTTGCTTGATCCAATCGCTGTTCAATTTGTTGAAAACGGTACGGTTAAAACCGTTGGAACCCCAGTCATTTTCGACATTTTGTAATGTGTACGGAATGCCTTGAATATTAGTGGTGTAGTAAAGTTGTACCCCTGTACCCATTACTCTTGAACCACTACGCAGTTGGTGATAATGGGCGCCATATTCACCGCGAAGAAAAAATCCTCGAGTCAATTGAGAGGTGAAATAGCCGGCGATAATACTAACACCTGCTTCATCGGCCTGACTTTTCGAGAAACCATCAGGATCTTGGTATAGTTCTTCTAAGTTGTCTTCACAGCTGGTCGAGGCCAACAGTACAAAGACCGCTAGAATTGATGTTATAATTGAATTTTTCATTGTGCTAATTTTTTTGAGTTATAGTTTCGCCTTAACCGATAAGCCTATTGATCGTTGTGCCGGTAGGGCAGTGGTACCGTAAGAACCGCTTGACCAGCCCGTACCATTCGATGATTCTGGAATGGTATTCGGCGCAGCCTTATAAATATAAGCTAGATTGTTGGCAAAGACTGAAAGAACAATATCGCTTAGGCCTACTTTTTTAGAGAATTCTGGAATTCTATAATCTAAAGAAACATTTCTAAGAGCTATGTAATCACTTTTGAACAGTCGGTCTTCCGGAAAGAAACCATTAGAAAAGTAAGATGAGTAATAGTAGTCTTGGGCAGAAGAAATTTGAGTGTTAGGCTCGCCACTTGCGTTTACTCCATCTAACAGAACACCATCGTTATAGGTGGCGCCTCCGTTGGGGTTGGTACCAGCAATTTTCGCTCCTTCTTCATTCAAATAATATGCAACACCCCCACTTGCGGCGTCTCTGTAAGGCAAGGTTTCATCTAAAACACCGGCTGCCATCATATAACTTTCAGCTTCATTTATGAAAGTGGCTCCAAAAGAATAATCAATATTAACTACAAGACTTAAATTTTTGTAGTTGAATCTACTGAAAACACCACCAGTCAAATCAGGAAGTAGCTTACCTACCTTGCGGTTGCTTTGACGTGAGTAAGCATATCGTTGACCATTCGGATCAACTATTAACTTGCCATTGTTGGGGTCATTGTCATCTGAAGGGTTGATATAGTGTTGAAAGCCTTGTTGCTGAACTATAAGCCCGTATTCTCCACCTACTTCTGCAACGGCATTTAGACCATTCGTGTCCCATAAAGAAAGAGAAGTCAGGTCACCGTCAAGGCGTTCTACCCTTGTTTTGCTCGAGGCAAAAGTCATATCAAAATTCCACTGAAAATCATCATTGAAAACTGGTTTTGTTTTAAGGGCAAGCTCCCAACCGGTATTGGCCACATCACCAGCATTGATTCTAATATTGTTTACACCAAGGCCTGGAGGTGCGGTTACCTTCATTATTTGGTCATAAGTATTACTGTGGAAGACTGAAAAATCGATTCCGATTCTTTGGTTTTCAAAGAAATACCCTTCCAAACCAACTTCGTACTCACGCTTACGCTCAGGTTTAAGGTTAGGAACGAAATCATCATCGATTGGAGGTAGATCTCCTGGAGGTGATAGAATGAATCCGCCGCCTGATTGACTTACATCGAGGTTTACATTACTAAAATATAATGGCCCTGGTCTTCCTACATCGGCCCATGAAGTTCTAAGTTTTAGAAACTTTACCGCTGATGGTAAGTTGATACTGTTAGAGGCAATCCAAGTGGCACTGGCACCAGGATAAAAATAACTGTTGTTTCCTGGAGGAAGGATTGACGACCAATCTTGACGTGCTTGGGCCTCTACATATATTTGGTCTTTCCAGTCAATTTGTAAGGATCCAAGGGCACTATAGAGAACATCTTCTCCATTATCGAATGAATACTGAGGTTGTACCCCTGAAGGGAGGTTAGAGAATGAAAAGAAGTTTGGGATAACCATTCCCCCGATTTTCTCAGCCCCTTTGCTTTCAAGATAATTGTTGCGAATTACACCACCTACAAAACCTGAAATTCCGAAGTCGTTAACGTCCTTATTAAAATTTAGAGTGGCTTGGCCGTAACTTTTTCTGATTAATCTATTGATATCGGTATAGACCGATCCACTGTTGGGCCCTATAAGGGTGGGGTCTTGAAGCTTACCTTTGTACTCAGTTCTTTCAACGGTATTGTCTATACCTCCTAAAACGGTCGCACTGAAAGTGTCGTTGAAAGTAAAATCAACTGTAAGTGATTGAATATTGTGAATACGGTTAAAAATAGATTCGTTCTGCGTCCAATCCCAAAGCGTTCCTACTAATGAGGCCCTACCATTTGAAATGAAATTCTGCCTTCTGTCCTCATTTTGAAAATAGTTATAACCGTTGTCGGTTACTAAATAACTTCTTAGCAAATCAACATCAACATCACTGGAGTAGGCCCCAAGTTCAGAGCCTGCACCCTGGGCGTCAAAAGAACCTGCGTAAGATGAGTTAAGGTTGTTGGTTACATAATAGTTGCCTACATATTTTACAGATATATTATCGTTCAGATCATAGGATGCGTTGAAGCTAAATGTATTTTTGTCATATTGTGAGCTTCTAATGATCGGACTGTACTTTAGGTTGGTATACGAAAATCGAACAGAACCTTTATCACTTCCTGCGCTTAGAGCTACGTTTGCTGTTCGCTGATAACCTGTCTTGAACAATTGATCGTAAACATCTTGTCTGGTAGGCTGCCAAGGTCTTAATGAACCATCCCACCATCTTAGGGTTACGTTTGGATCATATTTAGGTCCAAAGGCCGGGCCCGCAATATCCAAGGCACGCTCACCATTTTCATTTATGTAAAAGCCTTGAGCATCGTTGGCAGAATTACTTGGACTTCTACCCGTGCCGTATTGATCTTGTAGGTCTGGAGTGAAGGCACTCTTTTCCATTGAAGTTGTCAAGGAAGCTGATATACCAAGACCTCTGGCCTTTGAGCCACTTTTTGTTGTAATTAAAAGTACCCCGTTAGCACCTTCGCTACCATAGAGAACAGAGGCTTTGGCTCCTTTAAGAATTTGAAAAGAAGCGATGTCATCTGGGTTAATGTCATTAATACCTGTACCGTTATCCCTTCCTGTACGGGCGTTTCCACTTATATTTGAGTTTTCATCATAAATGGGTATACCATCTACAACTATCAATGGTCTTGTTGTAGAATTTTCATCAAAGGAAACAGCATTACGTATATTCAGCTTAACGCCTCCGGAAGGACCTGTAGCGGTGGAGGCAATATTGACACCGGCCGCTGCTCCGTAGAGAGACTGCAATGCATTAACCGGGGTACCGCTTGCAAGAATTCGTTCGCTATCAACACTAGCTACCGAATATCCTAGGGCTTTTGCGTCCTTTTTGATTCCAAGGGCCGTCACTACCACTTCGTCAAGTTCACTGGCGTCTTCAGCCAAAATTACATTGATTGTAGTTTGCCCGTTAACTGATACGGTTTGCGTAGCATAACCTATGTAAGATATTTCTAAAACAGGGTTGTCTCCCGTAACTGTAATGGAATAGTTTCCATCAAAATCGGTCGATACGCCATTGGACGTGCCGACTTCTAATACGGTCGCTCCGGGTAACGGGAAACCACTTTCGTCAGTAACTGTCCCGATTATAGCGGTTTGAATGTTAACGTCTCCTGTGGGTACGAACACATTTTTTGCCGCAAAGGAGTTGTAGCTTAATAAGACCAAGCAAAGCATAAATGCCAGCTTAAGGTCTAGTTTAGGGATTACCCTTCTGGGATTCCCAAATTTTTGTCGTTTTTGCATAATTGATGAGAGTGTTAGTTAAACTTAGTTCTGATTTCTGTTAGTTATTTTTCTGGTCTAAAAGAAGCCTAGCCAGCAGTTTTAGTTTGCAAATTGAGTGATGAGCATTTCGATAGGCAGTAACAGCAATTAAAGATTGATTTAACAATTTGCTAAACTATGAGGCCAAAAATATGGGCGGCAAATGTTAATGTCTACTAAAAATTATGCCTCTGGATGTACTTTTTTTGCCTTTTGGTGGTTTTTTCCCTTTTTTTGAATGTTTTTGTACTTAAATATGTTAAATCTATGTTTAAAAAATCATAAAGAGTGAAGCTTCATCTTCTAGATAGGGCAAGCGCCCAACACAGCTCTTTTACAGTGAGCATGAACAGGTATTCACATTTTTTGAAAATCTGGCACCATCACCCCGAATTGGAGTTAGTGGCTATTAAAAAAAGCACCGGCACCCGTTTTATAGGTGATAGTATCGAAAAGTTCGAAGAGGGTGAAGTAGTACTTATAGGTAAGCATCTGCCTCATATGTGGTTGAACGATGATAGTTATTTTGAAGAAGGTTCGCAGAAAGTGGCCGAGGCGCTGGCGGTTCATTTTACCCAAGATTTTTTGGGACAGGGGTGGTTGTCAAAACCTGAAATGCAGTCGATATCCAAACTTTTCGACTTGGCCGAACAGGGTGTGAAATTTATTGGCTTACCCCCTAGAACTATCGATGAGATAGAAGATTTATTGGGCCTGCACGGTTTTGATAAGGCCCTAGGGTTTCTCAAGATCCTCAATAGACTGTCCAGACATCCTTCGTATAGACTGCTTTCGAGTTCCGGATTTGTGAACTCTTTTCGAAAGTCCGATAATGAGAATCTTGATCGTATTTATGAATATATCTTCAAGAATTTTAATACACCCATACATTCTAAAGATGTGGCTGAAGTAGCCCACATGAACGCCTCTGCTTTTAGCCGTTTTTTTAAACGCGTTCACAGAAAGACCTTTACCCGCTACTTGAATGAAATTAGGGTAGGTTATGCTTGCAAGCTTCTTATGGAGAACAAAAATTCGGTTTCTTCAGTTTGCTACGAATCTGGGTTTAATAACATCTCAAATTTTAACCGTCAATTCAAGTCCATTGTTGGCATGTCTCCCAGTGATTATGTTAGATTGCATACTTGAATTATGGTTTTTACAAATTTTGGGCAAAAAAAGTATTGTCAAAGGTCATTTTTGAGGTAGTTTTTACCGCGTTCAAGAATTAGATTTGTTTACTAATTTTTCTTTTTAATGAACGAGAATGTGATTATCACAGGAATAGAGGTAAAAGATGTACGCTTTCCGACGAGCAAATCTTTAGATGGTTCCGATGCGATGAACCCAGACCCCGACTATTCCGCCGCATATGTAATTTTGAAATCCAATCACCCTCAAGGTTTAGAGGGTCACGGACTCACATTTACAATTGGGAGGGGAAATGAGCTTTGCGTAGCAGCCATTCAGTCGTTGGCTCCCTTAGTCGTTGGTAAAAGCCTAAAATCCTTTACAGATAAAATGTCCGGTTTCTATAAAATGATAACCGGAGATAGCCAGTTACGTTGGCTTGGTCCGGAGAAGGGCGTGATTCATTTGGCCACGGGCGCTTTGGTAAATGCCGTTTGGGACCTGTATGCGAAAACTGAAGGGAAGCCTTTATGGAAGTTGTTGGCAGACATGTCTCCTGAAGAACTGATTGACTGTATCGATTTTACTTACATTACCGACGCCATTACTCCTTCAGAAGCACTGGAAATACTTAAAAAGCAAGAATCTACTAAGCAAAAAAGAACTGATGATTTGCTTAAAAAAGGATATCCCGCTTACACTACTTCAGCCGGTTGGTTAGGCTACTCCGATGAGAAAATGCGAAAGTTATGTCGCGAAGCCAAGGCCAAAGGTTTCGACCATATAAAAATCAAGGTCGGTTCAGACCTTAATGATGATATGAGGCGTGCCGGTATCATTCGGGAAGAAATAGGTTCTGATTTAAGATTGATGATGGATGCCAATCAAAAGTGGGATGTTGACGAAGCAATAGCTAACATGGCCGAGTTGGCTAAATACAATCCGTATTGGATTGAAGAGCCTACCAGCCCTGATGACGTATTGGGCCATGCAAAAATTGCAGAGGCAGTGGCGCCCATAAAAGTGGCTACCGGCGAGCATTGCCAGAACCGTGTTGTATTCAAGCAACTGATGCAAGCTAATGCAATCGGAATCTGTCAAATTGATAGTTGCAGGGTCGGTGGAGTGAACGAAATACTGGCTATTTTATTAATGGCCGCCAAATTTAACGTACCGGTTTGCCCCCATGCAGGTGGTGTTGGGCTTTGTGAATATGTTCAACATCTCTCTATGATTGACTATATTGCAATCAGTGGTTCAATGGAGAATCGCATTATTGAATACGTTGATCATTTGCACGAACATTTTCAAGATCCGGTCATAATTAAGAACGGTGCCTATCAGGCTCCGCAACTTCCAGGTTTTAGCATTACGATGAAAGATGAGTCTATTAGAGACCATCTTTTTCCTAACGGACCGGTATGGCAAGAAATAAATAAAGCAGTTTAGTGTGCGTGTTTAATGTTTTCATCATTTACACAACTTAAAACTATAGTAAGAAAATGAAACTACTACGTTACGGAATCGCAGGGGAAGAAAAACCAGGCGTTCAGCTTGAAGACGGAACCAAAATTGATGTTTCTGCCTTTGGCGAAGATTACAATGAAGATTTTTTTGGTGATGGCGGTATCGAAAGACTCGAAAATTGGTTGAAAATCAATCAGGAAAAATGCGAAAAGATAGCTGATGATGTTCGGTTAGGACCTCCTTTGACCAGACCTTCAAAATTGGTTTGTGTAGGTTTGAACTATGCCAAGCATGCCGCTGAAGGGGGTATGGCTGTGCCTAAAGAACCCGTGTTGTTCTTTAAAGCGACCTCTGCCATTGTTGGGCCTAATGATGATGTTATCATTCCGAAAGGAAGTGAAAAAACCGATTGGGAAGTTGAGCTTGCCATAGTTATCGGTAAGAAAGCATCGTACGTTTCTGAAGAAAATGCTTTTGACCATATAGCCGGTTATGTTCTTCATAATGACTATAGCGAACGTGCTTTTCAAATAGAGAAAGAAGGCCAGTGGTGCAAGGGAAAAGGATGCGATACTTTTGCTCCTCTCGGCCCTTTCATTGCGACTAAAGATGAAATAGAGAATCCTAATAACCTGAACCTGTGGTTGAAGCTAAATGGTGAAAAAATACAGGACAGTTCTACCTCCGATTTTATTTTCAATGTTCAGCAAGTGGTAAGTTATATTAGTCAGTTTATGACCTTGCTTCCCGGTGATGTAATTTCTACGGGAACCCCTTCGGGTGTCGGTTTAGGCTTTAAGCCACCTAAGTACTTGAAGTCGGGTGACGTGGTAGAATTGGGTATTGAAGGCTTAGGAAAGTCTCAGCAGACGGCAAAAGCCTATAAAGAATAACAAATTGAGTATATGAGATTGATTGCCCCCCTAGCATTAGGTATGTTTTTTCTGGTGCAGCTAGCAGCGGCCCAAGCTATTTATGAAGACGAGAGATATGTGCCCGAAACCGACCCGTTGGTTTTGAATAAACTGGACAAATGGCAAGACATAAAATTCGGACTTTTAATGCACTGGGGGCCCTATTCTCAATGGGGGGTGGTAGAATCGTGGTCTATCTGTCCTGAAGAATACGGTTGGTGTGAACGTAAGAAGGGCTCAAATCCTCAGAACTATAACGCCTATAAGCAGGAGTATGAAGGTTTACAGACTACTTTCAACCCGGTGGAATTTAACCCTGAAAAATGGGCCAAAGCGGCCAAAAATGCCGGGATGAAGTATGTGGTGTTTACAACAAAACATCATGATGGTTTCTCAATGTTCGATACCGAGCACACCGATTATAAGATAACTGACCCTAAAACGCCTTTTAGCTCGAACCCTAAGGCAAATATTACCAAAGAGATTTTTGATGCTTTTAGAAGTGAGGGGCTTTGGGCAGGCGCCTATTTTTCAAAACCTGATTGGCATGTTGATTCATATTGGGATCCCTATTACCCGCCAAGAGACCGTAATGTAAATTATAGTCCAGAAGAAAATCCTGAGAAATGGCAAGAGTTTACCGATTTTACGCATAATCAAATTCTAGAATTGCTTACAGACTACGGTAAAGTAGATATTCTTTGGCTGGATGGGGGCTGGGTAGCGAAAACCCCTAAATCTGAAATTACAAGTTGGTACGATGCCCAATTAAAGGACAATGAAAGCGGTTACCTCAAGAACCGAATTGTCAATCAAGATATAAAAATGGACGAGCTGGTCGATAAAGCCAGAGAAAAGCAACCAGGTTTGATAGTGGTCGACAGGGCCGTTCATGGTAAAAATCAAAATTATCTTACACCTGAAAACCGGGTACCCGAGAAGCCATTACCTTACCCATGGGAATCATGCATCATAGCTGGTGGCGGATGGTCGTATTCACCAAATGCCAAATATATGAGTGGGCGAGAGGCAGTTCATACCTTGGTAGATATTGTGGCTAAAGGGGGCAATCTCTTACTGAACATCGCCCCAAGCCCCAAGGGTGAATGGGATGAAGGCGCGTATCGCCTCCTTGAAGAGATAGGCGCATGGATGAAAGTGAACGACGAGGCCATTTATGGAACCGAAGCCATGGTACCCTATAAGTATGAGAATATTTGCGTAACCTCTAAACCATCAGGGGAGGTCTACCTTATTTATATGGTCGATAAAGACCAAAAAGATGTTCCCTCTGAAATCTATTTTGAAGGTTTAGCTCCTAAAGGAGGTAAGGCTCAGCTTTTAGGCTCAAAAAAGAGGTTGAAATGGAAAAAGAAGGAAAAAGGAATCTCGATTGAAATTCCTGAGGAAGTAAAAGCGGAGCTGTTAGAAACAGAAGCTTTCACCATTAAGTTCGGATAAGGGCATGAGATGTAAAAATACATTTCAGGTATTATTAGCGATTATGGTGCTCTTTGCATGTAGAAGTGCTTATGGTCAGGATTCCATAGCCGATAAAAACACAAAAATGCAGTGGTTCAAAGATGCCAAACTAGGAATCTTTATTCATTGGGGGCTTTATTCCGTAAACGGTATCGATGAGTCTTGGTCATTCTATAACGGGTATATTTCCCATAATGACTATGTGAAGCAAACGAAGGGCTTTGCGGCAAAAAATTACCATCCTGAAGAGTGGGTCGAACTGATTAAGAATTCGGGAGCTAAATACACGGTCATAACTTCAAAACACCATGAGGGTTTTGCACTCTGGAACAGTAAATACGGCGACTTTAATTCGGTTGAAAGTGCTGCAGCCAAAAAAGATGTATTGACACCTTTCGTTGAAGAAGTTCGAAAAGAAGGGTTGAAACTGGGTATCTATTATTCATTGCCAGATTGGTCATACGCAGATTATACTCATTTTACACGTGACTCAATAAGATACAAAGCGAATGAACAGCCAAAAAGATGGAACAAGTTCTTAAACCTATATCAAGGTCAGTTAAAAGAGTTGTCAGATAACTATAACCCTGACCTTTATTGGTTTGATGGTGATTGGGAGCATAGCTCGGAAGAATGGCAAGTACCAAAGGTAAAATCAATGCTTCTTGAAAGAAACCCTAACGCCATTATCAATTCGCGTTTAAAGGAAGATGGTGATTACGATACTCCCGAACAGGGCATGCCAATTACAAGGCCTACAAACCCGTATTGGGAGCTGTGCATGACCATGAACAATTCATGGGGCTATCAGAAGAATGACCATGATTACAAGACTACCGATCAAATTATCGGCATTTTTACCGATGTCATCTCCAATGGAGGAAACTTGCTTTTAGATATAGGTCCTAAAGGCGATGGCACCATTCCCCAAGAACAAGTTGAAATCTTAGAGGGACTAGGCAGGTGGACGCACAAGCATAAAGAGGCCATTTACGAAACGGTTGCAGGCATACAGAAAGAGCATTTCTATGGGGCCACCACATTGTCAAAAGATAGAAGAACTTTATACCTTTTCGTCAAGGGCAACGCAAACGGTGAAATCGTTCTAAGAGGTCTCAAAAACAATATCAATCGCATCTATGTGGTAGGCGAAGGAACCAAACTTAGCCATCAAGAAGTTGGTAAGGTGTACTGGAGCCACTACCCCGGTATTAAATATATTAAGCTTCCCGAGCATGTTTTAGACCAAAATATGACTGTATTGGCAGTGATGCTAGATGGTGAAGTAGACCTGTATAGAGAAAAAGGGTCGGTAATAGAAAGCAATTAACTCTAACCAAATGACAAAAACCAAACTATTCCTAATCGCAATTATTTGTTTGTTAGCTTCCTGTAAAGAGGTGGTACCACCAAAGCCGGTAGGTCCTTTGCCTTCTGAAAGGCAGTTGGCGTGGCACGGGCTTGAGTACTATGCTTTTATTCATTTCAACATGAATACGTTTACCGATATGGAGTGGGGTTTGGGAGGAGAGTCTCCTGATACTTTCAATCCGTCGGAGTTGGACACACGTCAATGGGCTAAAGTAGCTAAGGATGCCGGAATGAAGGGAATTATTATCACCGCCAAACATCATGATGGGTTTTGCCTTTGGCCAACAAAAACAACAGAGCATTCAGTGAAGAACTCGCCTTGGAAAGATGGCAAGGGCGATTTAATAAAGGATCTTTCGGAAGCCTGTAAAGAATTCGGATTGAAGTTTGGGGTATACCTATCTCCTTGGGACAGAAATGATGCCGATTATGGTAAACCGGCCTATGTAGCACGATACCACGAACAGCTTCGAGAACTACTTACCAATTACGGTGAAGTCTTTGAAGTTTGGTTCGATGGGGCCAATGGTGGTACCGGGTACTACGGTGGGGCCAATGAAGAACGTAAAATTGACAATAAAACCTATTATGAATGGGATAGGGTGACCGAAATCGTTCGTGAGCTTCAGCCCAATGCGGTTATTTTTAGTGATGGTGGCCCTGATATCAGATGGGTAGGTACAGAAGAAGGTTTTGCCAACGAGACCAACTGGAGCATTATGCGTAGAGATGAAATTTACCCAGGGTGGCCGAGATACAAAGAGCTTCGCTCGGGCCATGAAGATGGTACACACTGGTTGCCTGCCGAAGTAAATACATCTATCAGACCGGGTTGGTATTACCACCCCCGTGAAGATCACCAAGTTAAAAGTTTGGCTCGATTGGTTCAAACGTATTACGAATCTATAGGGCGAAATGGCAATTTTTTACTGAACCTTCCGGTAGATACTAGGGGTTTGGTTCATGAAACCGACGTAAAGCAGTTGTTGGCACTAAAAAACCAAATTGATAAAGATTTTGCCCATGAATTGGCAGAAGGCATTAAGGTGCAAGCTTCAAACGTACGCGGTGAAAATGGCCAATATGCTGCTGATCAAGTCAACGATGGTGATGCCGAAACCTATTGGGCAACAGATGATGAGGTTACTACGGCTTCGTTAATCTTTGAATTTGATAAGCCGACCGAAGTGAATCGAATCTTATTGCAAGAGTACATTCCGTTGGGTCAGAGGGTAATCAGATTCTCTGTAGAAGCGGAGGCAGATGGCAGTTGGAAAAAAATTGATGAGCAAACCACGATTGGCAATAAAAGAATTCTAAGATTCGAAACCGTTAAGGCTTCAAAGGTTCGTGTCAATTTTCTAGAATCAAAAGGTCCGTTGGTAATTTCGAATATAGAGCTTTATAGGGCACCTAATTTTCTTACGACCCCATTCGTTAGTAGAGCCCGTAACGGCGAGGTGACTTTAACGGTAGCCGATGATGAGGTCGATATATATTATACTTTGGATGGAAGCGAACCTACCAACAAAAGCGACAAGTACGAAAAGCCTTTTTTAGTTTCGGAGGCCACTACCTTAAAATCAATCGGCTACGATGCGGAAACTGGAGAGCAATCGGAAACCCAGTTGACCTATATAGATATACCAAAGTCAGATTGGAAGGTAGTGAAAGTATCATCAGGAAAAATGGAGGATGCCGGTAAAATGATAGACGAAAACCCTGATTCCTCTTGGGCCACTGAAAGAGGGGTTAAATCACCTCAAGAAGTAACGATAGATTTAGGTAAGAAGCATATGTTAACAGGCTTTACCTATTTGCCCATACAAGATCGCTATCCTTTTGGTATCATTACCGATTATGAATTTTCGGTAAGTGTTGATGGCAAGAGTTTTAGAACGGTCTCCAAGGGTGAATTTGGCAACGTTGTCAATAATCGAATTCTACAGACAGTCAATTTTGAGCCGGTTAGCGCTCGGTATATTAGGCTCAAGGGAAGTATGGTCGATAGTGATGATCATACAACCTCGTTTGCTGAGGTAGGCGTTATTACAAAACAATGATCTACTAGGGGTTTAGCGCATTGCTTGGCCCCTTAATTTTTTAAATTGTTCGTATGCCTTTTCTACCTTATCGGGTGAGGCTGTTTCAAATTCTTTTTCGGTCACGGAATAGGCCTTTTGAACGCTATCCAGTTTTTGTTTCATATGGGCTATAATCGATTGGTAGCCCCTATCATTGATTAAGTTCTTTACTTCTAATGAATCTTTCTTCAGGTCATAAAATTCCCATTCGTCAATATCATCGTAGAAGTGCATGAGCTTATAGCGCTTGGTTCTGATGCCATAATGTTTTTTGACCATATGAAAGGCAGGGTAATCGTAATAATGGTAATAGATAACATCTCTAAAATCATCATCTGATGTAGTACCATTTAGAAGTCCTTTAAAGGAACGTCCTTGCATATGCTCGGCCATTTGTTCGTTTCCCGTCAAGTCTAAAATGGTTGGAGCAAAATCTAAGTTCTGTACGAGTCCTTCAATTTTTTTACCGGCTTCTATTTCGGTGGGCAGTTGCATTAAAAGGGGAGTGCCAAATGATTCTTCGTACATGAAACGTTTGTCGAACCAGCCTTTTTCGCCCAAATAGAAACCTTGATCTGAGGTGTAGACCACTAGGGTGTTTTCTGTTAGATTGTGTTCATCTAGATAATCCAGTAGTTTGCCTACACCTTCATCTACCGCTGCGATGGTGGCCATATAATCTTGCAGGTACCGCTGCCCCTTCCATTCGGCCAAGTCTTTCCCGTGAAGATTTTCCTCGTGAAAAGAATTATTTTTGGGGCGGTAGGCGGCGTCCCAAGTGTCGCGCTGTTCAGGGCTCATTCTTTCAAAATCGGTTGTCCAAGGGTTGTGCGCCAATTCAGTCGAACCATACTCCTTACTCATTTTTAGGTCATGCCCTTCATACATATCGTCGTAAATGGTCTGCAATTGTTCTTTTGCCGCTTGTTGTCCCCTAAAGTTCGGGAAGTATGTTTCAGGCAACGGAAAGGTGACCGAATCATACTTGTTTACGTGACGCAAGGCGGGCATCCAATTACGATGCGGAGCCTTATGATGAACCATCAGAAAAAACGGAAGCGAATCGTTTCTTTTGTTTTCCAAGAAATCAAGTGCGTCATTGGTGATTAGGTCGGTGGCATACCCTTCAATTCGTATTGTATCTCCATTTTCGATAAAATCGGGGTTGTAATAATTACCTTGGTCTACGATTATTTTCCAATGGTCAAACCCTTGTGGATAACCGTGTAAATGCCATTTGCCGACAATGGCAGTTTCATACCCCGCTTGTTTAAGCATTTTGGGCAAGGTAGGCTGGCTACCGTCAAAATGGTCGCCATTTTGCCTAAAACCGTTGATATGGCTATGCTTGCCCGTGAGAATAACGGCCCGGCTTGGTCCGCAAATGGAATTGGTCACATAGCTATGTGTGAACAAAGCTCCTTTTTTTGCCAAGCGGTCTATGTTAGGTGTCGGTGCCAATTGGCTCACCGGGTGGCCATAAGCACTTATCGCTTGAATGGCATGGTCGTCGGCCATAATAAAAACGATGTTCGGTCTTTTGCTTTCGGTTTGAATCTTTTCGGCCTGCTGTTTGCAACTAATCAGGGAGAAGAAAGCTATTAGCGCTAGCAACGAAACATTTTTCAAAATAGAATAAATTACGGGTTGTTGGTGGTCCATTTTTTGCATTCTTCAGTTTAGGTAATTATTCTAACTCGAAGTCAGCTTTTAATGAGGCGTTGGAATCGGTACCTACAAAGACTTCAAAATTTCCGGGTTCGGCAACATGTTGCAGTTCGCTATTATAAAATTTGAGGTCGTCGGCATGCAGGGTTATCTGAACAGTTCTGGTTTCACCTTTCTTTAAATATACTTTTTTAAAGCCCTTCAGTTGTCTTTTTGGTGGAGTAATGGTTCGCACTACATCTCGTAAATACAATTGAACAGTTTCCTCTCCATCAAATTCGCCTGTATTCGACACATCTACCGATACCTCCACCGATTCGTCACTTTCGACCTTTTTTTTGTCGAGGCGTAGATTTTTGTATTCAAACGAGGTATAACTCAACCCATATCCGAAAGGAAAAAGAGGACTGTTATCAACGTCTAGATAGTTCGATTTGAACTTTTGATAATTGTTCTCTTTCGGAGCTGGCCTTCCTGTAAACTTAGTGCTGTGGTAAATGGGTATTTGTCCCACATTGCGAGGCCAGGTAGCGGTGAGTTTTCCGGATGGGTTATATTCACCATAAATGACCTCGGCTATGGCATTTCCGGCTTCGATACCAGGGTGCCAAACCTGTAAAATACTTGCAGGTAGTTCATTTTCCTCTTCTATAGTCATAGGTCTACCGCTCATAAGCACTATGACCATTGGCTTGCTCAGTTTTGCCAATTCCCTCAATAAGTTTTTTTGGCTTTTAGGAAGTGAGATATCTGTTCTGCTTGCGGCTTCGCCACTAAACTCACTAGCTTCACCCACGACCGCAACAATAACTTCTGCCGATTTGGCCGTTTTTAGGGCCTCATCTAAAAGGGTTTCGGGGGAACTAGGGTCTATTTCTACACGAGTACCGAAAACATTGGCAAGGGTTGCCAATTCTTTGTCGTCGGTAATATTGGCCCCTTTTGAATAAGTTATGGCGCCAGATGCGATATTTTTAAAGCCATCTAAGACCGGAATGGATAATTGGGGGTCACCCGTGGGCGCCCATGTACCGAGCATGTTGTTTTTGTTGTTTGCCAAAGGCCCTATTAAAGCTACTTTGGCCGACTTTTTTAAGGGCAGTGTACGTTGGTGGTTTTTAAGTAGAACAAACGATTTTTTAGCGGCTTCCCTAGCTAAAAGCTTATTTTCTTCGGTAAGGATGTCTTTTTTTGGCCTATCATCATCCGAATATCTGTAAGGGTCATTAAGCAGGCCGAGTTGATACTTGGTCGTTAGAACTCTTCGACAGGCATTTGTTATCTGTTCTTCATTTACCCTGCCTTCCTCCACCGATTTTTTTAGGGTAGTTAGAAAACCCTCTCCGACCATATCCATATCAAGTCCGGCGTTAATGGCCAGGGCCGAAACATCTTGTAGGCTTCCCAGACCATGGGCCGTCATTTCATTCACGGAAGTATAATCGGAAACAACCATGCCCTTAAAACCCCATTGTTTTCTCAAAAGATCGGTAATCAACCATTTGTTTCCCGAGGCGGGAATACCATCAATATCATTAAACGATGTCATAGCTGTGCCTACCCCAGCGTCTACGGCAGCTTTGTAAACGGGCAGGTATTGATTATACATTTTTGTTCGGCTCATGTCTACCGAATTGTAGTCTTTGCCCGCTTCGACAGCACCGTAAAGTGCCAAATGTTTTACACATGCCATCATAGTCGCTGAATTTGTTAGATCATTGCCTTGATAACCTTCAATCATGGCTTGTGCGATGGCGCTGCCAAGAAAAGGATCTTCACCAGCACTTTCGGCAATACGACCCCATCGCGGGTCTCTCGAAATATCGACCATGGGCGAAAAATTCCAATTGATACCATCGGCCGTGGCCTCTTTGGCAGCAGTCTGTGCCATTCTTTTAATGAGTTCCATATCCCAACTGGAGGAGGTACCCAAAGGAATGGGGAAAGTAGTTTTGTAACCGTGAATTATGTCTGAACCTATCAGCAAGGGTATTTTCAATCGTGAATGATTTAGGGCGATTTCTTGCGCTTTTCTGACCTTATCAGGGCCAGATACCCCGAACAGCCCACCTACTTGACCTGCTTTGATTTTCGCCTCGACATTCTCGCTGACTACTGAGCCGGTTGCGATACCACCACCTGGTGTTAAAAGATTGAGTTGGCCTATTTTCTCATCTAGGGTCATTTTGGCCAATAAAGCTTCAACCTCTGGAATCTCCGTTTGGGCCGTGGCCTGAAAAAGAATGAAAAATATTAGATACTTTAAGTTCTTCGCTATTAAATTCATCCTTCAGTTTTATTCGACCAATTGCACTTTTGATTTCTCTCCTACCCCGTTCTCATTGAATGCCTCAACAGCAAAATAGTAGGCTTGATCGGTATTCAAAGATTTCAATTCAAGAGAATCGGTATCGTAAACCAACCACGAGCTATAGAGTTTATCCGGGGCAATTCCCCATAAAACATTGTATCCTTGGGCTTCCTTTACGGCATTCCATTTGACAATGGCACCTCTTCGCATATCATTACGCTCGATGGTTACCTTTCCGACCTTTTTAGGTTCTTTTCCGTAGCCTTTGCCGAATATGCGTAGGTCTGAGATGGATAGGTAGGGTGTGGGGACATGAATATTTTTGAACCTCACGTATCTCGCCTTTGTAGGTTCGTTCAATACCGCATAATCGTTGGGTACATCTCTTTTGTTTGTACTTCGGTCGACTATGGTATTCCAATTTTCACCATCGATGGAAGCTTCTATTACGTATTGATGATACAGCCCGGGTATTTTACCGTACATATCAGATTTATAGTCGTTGTAGTTGATCTGAAAAGCCCGAATTTCAGAAGGCTTCATTAAATCAATTTCAATCCATTGGCTTTCGTTGTTCTTCTCCGCAAGCCAAAATGTTTTGACGTTTTCGTCCACCAAATGATCGGCACCGTACTCTTCTTTTACGGAAGAAGTTTTTACCGGTTTTTTATAGGATAGTAGCATCCATCCGGTAAAGCTTCCTTTTTTATCGGTTTCCGATGGGGCGAAATGAGGATAATCGCCGAAACGGGTGTTGCTGTATAGCAATCCCTCATCATCTATAAAAGTGGGGAAGATACCAATGCGTCTTTCCCAACCGATATTGACATTCACGGCCATGGAAGATGCATGCCAATATTGACCTCCAGGACCTTTTACCGTACTGCCATGTCCCGCTCCGTTAATAAAGCCACCAGGTTTATATGAAAACGGATTGTTCGGTGCATATTTAAATGGGCCCAGAGGCGAATCACCGATGTATACACCATCTCCATATACATTAAATTCCGTGCCGGGGGCTGCATATTGTAAGTAATATCGATTTTCGAATTTGTTCATCCATGGGCCTTCGATATATCCCGTTAGAACGGTATCTGCATGGTTCTCTCCAAACCTTTCCCAACCATGTTTCTCAGGTTCGAGATTGAATAGTTCATGAATTTCTTCAGAGGGCCTGAACCGTTTTTTTATATCAAGTTTTCGTGCCCTAACCGGAAATTTGTTCGAAGATCCCCAGTAGATAAAAGCATCGTCGTCGTCATCGACAAACAATGCAGGGTCTTGTAGATTGTGCAGTATGGAGGGGGTGGCTTCCCATTCTCCTTCTTTTGGCCGGTCGGTAAATAAGACGCTCATCGAGCCTGAAGGGTCGCCCGCCACATAGAGCAGTGAATCTTTATAATTGAATGCCGCAGGGGCGTTCGAGCCTTGAAAGTACCATTGTTTGGGTTTTATAAACTTCCACTCGTTCATGTCTTTTGAATGCCAATAACCCATAGAGCGGGTCACAAATAAATAGTATTCGTCTTTAAACCTTACCAAAGCGGGGTCGGCGCCCGATCGATACGAAAGGTCATTATGTGCATTATAGATCATGTAGGTATAATCTATATTGATGGGATTGCAATAAGTTTTCGGATTGGCTTGCCCAAAAGAGAAGAGCGTGCCAAAAAAGGCCGAAATGGTCAAATAGTAATATAAAGGTGAATTAAAGTTAATTCTCATAGTAGCGTTCTATTCGTAAGTGAATCCTAACCGGTCCAGACCCTTTTGAACATCTTCATTTTGCATAAAAAGATTCCATAGCAATCCGGTTCGGTAGTTTTCTATCATAATGATGATCGGTCCTTGGTCAATAGCCAAATAGGCTTCAGCTACCCAAAAGTCGTTCTGCGGACTAAAAGCATCGTAAAAGCCCGCTGGGCCCAGAAGTTGGTCTTTATGGGAGTAGAAATATCTCAAGGCTTCCAGGGATTCATCCGGAGTATAGGGCATTGAGCTTAGGGCTGCCGTTGGTGATAGCACACCAATGTCGTTACTCGGGCCATGGGCATTATAGCCTAGACTGCCGTCGTTGTTTCTTGAGTAACTGGCCGTAAGACCCCATCCTCCTTCATCATAACCAACAAAATTCTTCGGGTTCTCTGAACAATACCGGTAATTGATTTTAGAGTGGTTCACATTGACGTTCCAATAATTGACAAACCCGTCGGATAGATAGGTCGGGTTCAAACCCAAATAGGAGTAGTGCGCCCAAAAAAGAGGGCCGCCCCTAGGGGAGTCACCTGCGTGGTCTACCAAAAGAGGAATGTCATATGCAGTGGCCGCACTCGTAAGACCACCGTTCGAGGCCCAACCGTTTTCATAAACTTCTTTTGAAATGCCAAATTCTTCAGAAGAGGCTGCCATCACATAGGTAATCAGCGTTTCGTTATAGCCTTTTAATTCAAGACCGATATCAAAGTTGAAATCGGGGCTCCAATGCCAGTACAGGGTGTTCTGGTTTTGGGTATACCAATTCCATTCGACCCCTTTCCATAAAACGTCTGCTTGATTTGATATGGATTTTTCTTGGTCAGAACCATTTTTAAAATACTCTACCACACAGACCAGGCCTTGGGCCAAAAATGCCGTTTCGACCAAATCGCCACCATTATCTTTTTCACTAAATGGCCTGACTGCCCCGGTCGTACCATCTAACCAATGGGGCCAAGCACCATGAAAGCGATCGGCAGATTCTAAAAAATCGAGTATTTGGGCAATTCGTGAAGACCCTTCGTCTCTAGAGATATAACCCCTTTCAATACCGGTCAAAATGGCCATTAACCCAAATCCTGTACCGCCAATGGTTACAGTATTGGGGTCGTTAGAGGGTTCGTTGGGGTGATACCTTTCTCGAGCGGCTCCAGAATCGGTTTGGGCAAAATCCCAAAAGTATTTGAAAGTAGATTCTTGGGTTATATCGAGAAGCTCTTCATCTGTAATTGAAGTTTGATCAGTCTCTTCTTCTTCCTCTTCCTGTTCTTCCTCATTTTCTTCAGGTGGAGTTTCCGATGGTTGTTCCGGAAGTTCTGATACGCCAATAGGACCCTGGGTATCATCAGATGAACATGCAGATAATAGGCATAGCAAGCAAAAAATGGAAAGGTATTTAGTCATCCATTTTAATTTTGTAATTGAAACCTAGTCTCTCAAGCCCTTTTTTAAGGTCTTCGTTTTGCATGAACAGTTTCCAAAAAAGACCTGTTCTATAGTTTTCTATCATGACCGGTATGGGGCCTTGATCGATTGCCAAATAACGGGGTAAATACCAGTTTTCCTCAAGGCTGAAGGCATCGTATGGGCCATATTTGCCAATCAAAGTATCTTGCTCGGTATACATGTACCTCAAAAAATCTAAGCTGTGTTCCGGAGCATAGGGCATTGACGATAAAGCTGCTGTCGGAGAAATAACTCCTAAATCTTCATCAGGTCGATGGCCGGCATACCCTTTTATGGAATAGCTTGAGGTGAGACCCCAGAGGTTTTTTCCGTACCCCTTAAAGTTACCAGGATTTTCAACGGCATGCCTATATTGAATCAAGGTATGGTTCACGTTCAATTTCCAATAATCCGCATATTGGTCGGTCAGACCGTTGGGGTTGAGACCCAAGTAGGAGTAGTGCGCCCAAAACATAGGCCCAACGGGTGAATCGTCGTGCTCGTAATGATCTAATTCTGTTTCGAGCCCATAAAACACGGTATCATTGGCAATCGCCCCTTTTCTTGCCCAACCTTCTTCATACACTTTTTTGTCGATAGGATGGGTAGGGGAAGCCGCCGCCAAAACATACATAATCAATGCCTCATTGTAACCTCCTACCGGAAAATTCATTTCCCATTTGTATTCTGGAGACCAGTGCCAATACAATACATTTTCACCTTTCGTGTACCAACTCCACTCCACTTCCTCCCAGAGTTTTTGAATTCGCTCGGTTAGCTCTTGTTCTCTAGTAGTGCCCTGCTTAAAATATTCTCGTACGGTCAGTAAACCTTGTACTAGAAAAGCTGTTTCAACCAAATCTCCACCATTGTCTTTTTTACTGAAGGGCGTCATTTTGCCTTCGGGTGTCAGCCAATGGGGCCAGGCCCCATGAAATCGATCTGCTTTTTCAAGAAATGATACTATTTTTTCATAACGTTCCAATGCCTGTTCCCTCGTAATGAAATCTCTTTCGACGCCGACCAAAATGGCCATAAGGCCAAAGCCGGAACCACCTATGGTAATGATGTCTTTGTCGTGGGCCGGATAAACATTATCCATATGAATACGCTCACGAGCCAACCCAGAATTGGGTTCGGCACCTTCCCAGAAGTAATCAAAGGTCTGTTTTTGAACAGAATCCATCAATTGGTCATCGGTAAGGGTAACTATCGAAGGCTCTAAACCTTCTTTCTTTTCTTTTTTTGAAGAATGGCCACCGCAACCAACTAACAACGAAGCAATGGCCATTGCAAAACTAAATAACCTCATAAAGATGTTACTTAAGTGATTTAACTAACAAAAGCTAACTAATCAACTATTTTATAAATCGTAATTTCTAATTTCTTGTACCTCTTCCTCAGTTAAAGCTTTATTGTAAAACCTTAGTTCGTCAATAAAGCTGTTATCGGAAAGGTGCCCCCATTCGGTAAACCTGGGTGCGCCTGACCCAATAGAAAACATATCGCATCCTGACCAATCAATGCCGGCAGGCAAGGAGTTAGTAGCAACTGCTACGCCATCAAAATATATGGTGGCAGTGTCTGCGGATATGGTGATGGCCATATGCACCCATTCAGAACCCGATGGGTCAAATGCGGCTGCATCGCCCCCATCAACCCATGCTTCAGCGTCTCCGGTACCTACGTTAAGCTTGAAAATTTGCCTCGTTGCGTCTCCTTCCCTAAAAAAGCGGAAACCATTTGTTCTAAGGTTTTGGGTTTCAGGATATCCGGCATTTTCAGAGTCTTCAGGACCCGCTACCAATATTCCGGCACTCGATGGTTCTGCATTTACCTTGTACCAAAATGTGGCGCTGAACTCATCGGATGTAAGACCATTGGTAGGAAAACTCAAATAAGAATCGGTGGCGCCGGCATAGGCATTATCTCCGGACACACTTTCACCGGCGAAGTTTGGTGAGCCTATAACGCTAGCTTCTGTATCGGTGAAAAGATTCATATAGTCTTCATCAAATGGCATGTAGAAAACTTCACCATTAAAAGTCGGCGGATAATCTGAAACAACGATTCCCGAATCATCTTGAATAATCTGTTTTATCTCGTCTTGGCTTATAGCTTTGTTGAAAATTCTCAACTCGTCCATTAGACTTTGATCGGATAAATGGTTCCATCCTGAAAAATTGGGAACACCGCTCATTATCGACATGATATTTACATCCGTCCAATCAATACCGGTCAATGTTCCTTGGGATACTATTTGCCCGTCAATGTAGACAATCGCTTCTGTTCCGGAAATTGTGAAAGCTATATTGACCCACTCATCGGTACCAGGATCAATATCGGCGGCTTCAGCACCATCGAACCAAGAATTACCAGCTCCGGTTCCCACATTGAGCTTGAACCTTTGTTTACCGCCAGCATTTTCCCTAAAAAACCTAAAGCCACTTGTCAAAACGTTACCGCCTGCATCATCTAAAGGCGGGCTCATGGTCAAAATTCCGGCACGATCGGGAACCGCATTTACTTTCAACCAGAAAATGGCACTGAATTCAGCGTTTTTAAATCTTTCGGGGTCGAGGGTCAGATAGGCATTTTCAGCACCTGCATAGGCACCATCGCCGGCCAGGCTTTCTTCACTGATAGTCGGGGTACCGTATTGCTCTGCTTCTTCGAAACTCAATAAATCGACAAAACCGCCTTCGAACGGCATGTATAGAATCTCCCCATCATATTTTGCAACATAGGCAGGTTCTTTTGAAAAGTTGACCGTTTCAGTAGTCGATTTGCCATCAAGATCATTAGCAATGATGGATAACTCATGTTGACCATCTGCCAATTTATTGTATACTAAATCATCTACAATAAGCCTTCTGTAATCTTTAAAAGTGGTGTAATTGCTTAATCGTGAACCGTCTAACCACACTTCTACAGAACCTAATTCGATGTCGTCTTGAGCTTCGAACTTTATGGTGATTGTTGCCAATTCTTCATTCACCTTTAAGGCTAGACCTTCTGTAGGTGAATTAATAGTAATGCTAGGGGCCGAGGCGTCAGCACCTGGGTCTACTTCTGTAAGGGAGTCGATACCCTCATCGCAGCTGTACAAAACAGCTCCAATAATTGCCAATAAGCAGAGTTGATATATAGTTTTCATTTTGTTTCGTTTTTAGTTAGCTATCTCACCTAGTATGGGGAATTCATCAATTTGGTCTTGATGATAGGTTACAAACTTCTTGTCAGCAGTAAAGGTTCTACCATCGTAACTGAGGTCGTCGTATCTCTCAAGTCGTACCATGTCAAAAAAGCGTTTGCCCCATTCCATTGACAATTCTGCATATTTTTCATCGACTACTTGATCTAAAGTTACACCGCTAAGGGGGTCCATTCCGGCTCTCTGTCTCACTATATTGACCGCTTCGTCGGCTGTCATTACTGAATTAGATGCACCTTGAAGCAAGGCTTCTGCGTACATGAGAAGGGTTTCGGCATAGCGAAATACAATATAATTCTTATTACTGCCGTATTCGGTTCTGCCCGTAATCAACTGATTACTTGGTAAATAATGTTTTCCGCTCGAGAAAATGGCCCTTACATCAGAAGTGTTCGTATCTCCATCCCTAGTAGTCGGGCTTACGAAAGCCGGAAGATCGGCAGCGGTATAAGAAGTCACGCTCACCAAGCTATCAATACCTTTCTGGGTAAAAAATACTGAAGTCTCCAGGCGTTCTGTTTCCCCTCTATTCAACATGAATTCTACGAATTTCATACTAGGTTCGAAGAAGCCCCATCCATTGGAAGAACCATCAACAGAGGGTGTCCATGAATTGGGACCGTAAGGTGCATATAAATGGCTTACACGGTCGCCCTGGCCTGAACCGAAATCGGAGTATTGAAACTCAAAAAGATTTTCATCACTAAGTTTGCCAGGAGTTTTGAACAGCTCGTAAAAGTCGGGATATAGACTAAACTTGCCAGAACTAATAATTTGTCCCGCTGCGTCGGCTACTACTTGATAATTTTTAAGCTCTTGATTCGCTACTGCTTTAACCATAAGAGCGGTGTATCTCGTAACACCTCCAGGAAGGTCGGTACGCTCGTTAGGCCTTAGGTTTGGCAATAACGGAATCGCTTCATCCATCTGGTCTGATATGTGTTGCATCACCTCTTCTTTTGTTGGTACCGATGTTACGTCTGAAAAGGCGTTTAAATCAGATGACTCTGGAATGAACACGGCGCCATATACCTGGGAAAGCTGAAAAAGTAGGATAGAGCGTAATACCTTGATTTCTGCAATATATCTGTTCCCCTGGGCGATGCCTTCGTCATCAGCCAGCTCCATATACCTTTCAATTTGTTCCATGGCCGTATGAGCCCCGATAATATCACCGTAATAGGTTTCCCAAAGGGTACGAGAGCCAAAGAAAGAGTTGTCATAAACATATCTGTCTTGGTTTTTCAAACCTTGCTGGTCACCGGCGGCGTTCACATCATCTCCCCTTGTGGAGACGACCAAAGGTTGCTCCCAACCTCTATCACTTACGGCTTGGTAAGTTCCGATCAATGAGAAAATCATGTCATCGGTTTTTGAGAAGTCGGTTCCTCCCGCAAAATTATTGTTCAATTCTGGCTGATCGAGTTCATCTGAACAGCTTGTGAGCGTTAACCCTATCGAGGTTGCCAGCACCACAAATTTTATTGATATCTTATATAGTTGAGTCATAGTTAATCTTTTAAATCTTAATGTTTACGCCAAGAGTGTATACACCGGGAATCGGATAGGTCTGATTGTCACGACCGTTGGCAACTTCAGGGGTGAAGCCGTTGTATTCAAACAATGTGAGTGGTCTTTCCGCGGTTAGGTAGAATCTAATATCAGGATTGAATTTACCGTTCAATTGGGGTAGGGTATAACCCAAAGTAACGTTTTGAAGTCTTACAAAATCACCCTTTTCTACAAAGAAACTGTTGAGAAATTGATTGCTCCAAGGGTTACGAATTCCACGGGCACTCGGGTAACTGTTCGACGTACCAGGGCCATTCCATCGATTGATAGCAAAGTCTCTATCAATATTAGGGTCAGGTGTTTGTCGAATCGCGAAGCGCTTTTGGTTGGCAATAACGTTGCCACCTTGACCGATAACGTTCAATGACAGGTCAAAAGCCTTATAGTTCATACCAAAGTTGAAGCCGAAATTGTAGGTTGGTAAATAAGAACCTAAATCGACACGGTCTTGCGCATCAATGATGCCATCACCATTGTAATCTACGAACCTAAAATCTCCGGGTTCGACCACAAGTCCATCGGCAATTGCCGCTTGTGCGGCTGGGTCAGATGAAATTTCTTCAGGAGTTTGATACACCCCATCAACTTCAAGACCGAAGAAAGGTGTTATAGTACCGCCGACTACGGTACGTTGAGCAGTATCGCCACCTGTAGTCAAGTTTTCTTGATCGGCAAGGTCTAACACCTCATTATCCAAGGTAGAAAAATTAGCTCCGATATTGTATCGGAAGTTTTCAGAAACCTGTTTTTCCCAATTCAGCACAAATTCGAAACCGGTGTTTCTAATGCGACCTACGTTTTGCCTGGTCTCACCAGGTACCAATAGTCTTGAAACGGGTATAACGGCATCCCTGGTTTCCCTGTTAAAATAATCAGCCTCCAATGTCAACTGATTATCGAACATACGGGCCGATATACCTGCATTGGTTTCGGCCGTTACCTCCCATTTAAGGGCCTCAAAATCACTACTGGTAACGATACCGGCGTAACTTGTGTCTCCGAAAGCGGCTACCACCTCGTCAGAAGTAATACCTCCCGTACTGGCGGCCACATTGGCGTTGCCCAATTCACCCCAGCTACCTCTTAATTTTAAGAAATTAAGAAAACCAACATTTTGCATGAACGACTCTTCAGAGATAACCCATCCGGCACCAACCGTTGGAAAATAACCCCATTTTTCTTGGTATTTACTTGTGCCGTCAGCCCTAAAGGTTCCGTAGAGTAAATATTTGTTGGCATAGTTATAGGCCAATCGGCTGAAGTAAGAAAAGAAATATTGTCTTGTACCATCATCACCGGTTACCCTTACTTTGCCGCTATCGGTACTGGTATCGATGGTATCGGCCAAATCGATATAGTATGATTCATCACCGATACCGGGGCCATTGGGGAAGTTAAGTGCTTTTACCTCTAGAAGTTCAAAGGAGCGATCTCTAAAAGAAGTACCCCCTAAAATGGTCAGGTTGTGGTCTCCGAAACTGTCGTTATAGGTAAGTGTATTGTCCCACGTCTGTTCTGAGAAAGTTTCATTTCTCTTGATCAGTTCGGCATTTTCCCTAAAAGCATTACCATTACCGTAGAAGTAAGGTAACCGTACTTCTCGAACATCTAAAGTTTCAAAGTTATGATAGTATGCCGTCTTAAAAGTCAATTTATCGGGCACCAACTCGTAATTGACATCAAATGTCATAAGTGTATTTCGAGTCTTGTTACGGTTCTCGGTGTTATCCATTAAAGGAAATGGGTTCTGTGTGCCACGGTAGCCCAAATCTTGCGCGTTGGCATAGGGTCTCGGATATGCATCGGTTTTCGATGGGTCTAAGACCGGCATGGTAGGTACGGCGAAATAAGCAGAGGCAAATGCACCATCTTCTGGCCGATACCTAGTAGCATTACTCATTAAGGCAGATACACCGACATTCAGGCGGTCGCTTATATCGAAGTTGAGTTTAGTACGAATATTAAATCGCTCATAGTCGTTCTTCATTTTTAAAAGACCTTCTTGCTCAAAAAAGCTAAGGCCGACCGAATAGGTGGTCGACTCGGTACCACCTGTTACCCCTAAACTGTGGTTTTGTTGTAAGGCGTGTCTCAAAATTAAATCGTACCAATCGGTATTTACATTGGGGACGTTGGGATTGATTCTGCTTCGTCCATATCTTTGAATGGCATTGTCTATGAATTGGGCTTCTGCCGCAGAACCGGATTCCCTCGCCAGTGTAGCAAATTGCTCAGAGTTTGATAGTTTGACCACGTTATGTGCTATCTGTACACCTTGATAACCGTTGTAGGTCACCTGTGGTTTTTGATTGGCCTTACCGGATTTGGTCTCTATCAGAACAACACCATTGGCGGCACGTACACCGTAAATGGCCGATGCCGATGCATCTTTTAAAACAGATATTGTTTCAATATCTTCATTGTTAAGAAAATCGATATCATCGTAAAAAGTACCATCTACCACATATAAAGGATTGGATGCGCCGTCAACATACGATCCAATACCCCGAACTCTAATAGTGGGTCCGGTACCTGGCGCACCACTACTTACCACTTGTAAACCCGCCACTTTACCTTGAAGCGCTTGCATAGCCGCGCCAGAGGGAGTTCTCGTTATATCTTCTGATTTTACCGTAGTAATGGATCCGGTAAGGTCGGCCTTCTTTTGCGTGCCATAACCGACAACTACCACTTCTTCGAGTGCTTGGGTGTCTTCTTCTAAAGTAACACCGATGGTTTCTTGACCATTAACGGCCACTTCTTTGCTCGTAAAACCTATATAGCTAACTGAAAGAGTTCCGTCTGATGGAACATTATCTAGGGTGTAATTGCCATCAAAATCGGTTTGGGTACCCGTTGTCGTACCCGATACCACGATGCTGGCTCCAGGAAGCGGAGAACCTTGAGCATCGCTCACCGTACCCGAAACCGTTATACCATCCTGCCCAAACATAGCTAAATGCAGCATCAAAAAGCAGATAGGTAAAAAATAGCTTCTTAATTTCATAATAGTTCAAAAATTGAGTTGATATTTTAATGAGTTGTTAATCTGTTGCAAGATATCAAAAGAGTGTAGTGTGAAATTTTAACACCTCTACATAAAAACTACATCACCGTAAATAGGCCTTCAAACAGCCTTCTTTCAAGTATTTTGCAGTAGTTTGCTGAGTTAACAAATCATTAATTTTAACACCTTGATGTAGTGATGATGTAATATCGTAAAAAGGTGAATATGAGCATTATGTGCTCTATCAATATAGAAAACGTACTATTTGAACTTTATCAGAAAATTTGAAAGGTTTTGAGAACTGTCGATACCTAGTTTTTTTCGAAGGCGATAACGATGTATTTCTACTCCTCTTACCGTTATGGCCATAAGGGGTGCTATTTCCTTTGTTGATAGATTCATTTTAAGGTAGGCGCAGAGTTTTAAGTCTTTTGGGGTTAATCTTGGGTATTGCCTTAAAAGATTTTCGAAGAAGTCGTTATGTAGTTCTTTAAAATTGACCTCAAACTGTTTCCAATCTTCATCCTCGTTAATTGAACTATCCAGTTTCTTGGTAAGGGATCTATAGCGCTGTTTATTTGAAAAGGCATCTTTGTTCAATACCATCAAATCCTTTAACTCCAATATCAATTCATTTTTTTTGGCTACGCTCATAGTAGTGCGCGCGAGTTCGTTTTGTTTGCCCTTAATTTCTTTTTCGAGTTTCTCTTTTTCTAATTGGGCGACTCGCTCGTCTTGTTCGTGTTGTAACTTCACCTTCAAAGCTTCGTGCTTTCTTTTTAATTTTCTTCGATTGTACCAACGCACCATGAAAATGGTGCTTATTAGCAGCAATAGGTAAAATAGAAGGCTCCATTTGCTTAAATACCATGGCGGAGCTATTTCAAACGCCAATATTTTTGGCCTAGATTTCTTATTGTCCATACTCACGGTTGAAACTTTCAGTTTATAGAGTCCGTGAGGTAAATTTTGAAATGTCAGTTCTCCATCTTCACTGTAGCTGGATCGTGTTACTTCACCCGAGAGTTCATAATAATATCTGGGGTTGACGAGACTTGGCGATGCCACCTGTAGCGTAATATCGTTTGCATGTCGATTCGGTACATCAAAAATGGTATCTGTAACCGAATAGCGTTTCTCGGTATCTTGAAAATGGGTTAACTCCGGAGTCTCCGTAATGGCGTTGGTCAATGACTTCTCTAATTGGGTCAAGTTGATTTTTGCAAACCCGTCGCTTAGGGTGAGCAAATAGGTAGAGTCGGTTTGCTTTATGATACGCTCCATATCGGGAACCAAGCGTTCGTTCAATTGCGACTTGGCGATATAGATGGTTTTGCCCTTGAGGTCGGTATACACCAATTCTTTATCCGGTTTGTTATCAATAAACCAAAAATTGTCGCCGTCGGCATATATCAACGATTTGCCACTATAACTAACAAATTCTTCAAAGGCATCTATCTCACCGACTATTGGATCATATTTGAACCATTGGCCATCACTTTGCAGTATAATTTGATTTTTTATCTGGTAGAGCTTAACCTGATAGTTATTGGGAATATCATTAGAACCAAACTCTTTGCTTTCTATGACTTTCTCTAAATTTTCATCTAACTTAAATCTATAAAGACCCTTGTAAGAATGGGCAACCCACAAAGTATGCGCATCTTCAAAACACAATTGCTTTACTGGAAAACTGATTCCCGAAATCTCTGAGACCGACCATTGGTTATCGCTTTTTACAAATTTGGCAACCCCGGTATATGTTCCCTGTAAATAAGTGTTATTACTTTCTGGAACCTTTGCAAATTCATATCCACCTGATATTGAAGAGACCCTATTAATATTATTGCCCTCAATCTTAAATGTGGCCGTATTGTGGCCAGCCAAAATGTTGTTCTCTATCGTTTCAAGGTCCCAAACATGACCTTGCGAACCTTCTACGAAAGAGAGGGATTCTTTATTGAGCAGGTAAATGCCTGTATTACTGCCCAAGTAAGTAGTACTTTCATTTTGCGCTATATCGTGGGTTGTACCCAAGATGCCCGAATAGTCAGTGTAATAGGTGATGGGGGAATTGACACCTATTCTGTCGAGGCCATTTTCAAGTCCGGCCCAAAATTGATTATTGAACCTAGCCATTGAAAGAACCGTATTGTTCTGTAGGCCCGTACCCCTATTGAGGTTTTTAATCGATTTGGTCGAGGTATTGTAAAGGTAGATTCCGTTTTTAATGGTACCGAAAGCAATTTCATTCTTTGAAACGGATAAAATCTTGTTTAGTTGATCGCGCTTGAGCAATTCGTTGATATCTTTATCGAAACCTACGTAATTGCCGTTTTGGTATACGAAGCAACCTTTAAGTTGAGTGCCGATGAGAAGGCCATTTTTAAAAGCTTCTATGCTTATAATCGTTGAGTTCTGAAACTCATCAAATGATGGTAACGAAACCATTTTGTTATCCTGAAGTTCAAAAAGGCCATTGCTTTTAGAGGCAACTATCAACTTGTTATTCTGAACAGCAATGTTGGTGATTACTTGTTCAGGATTAAAAATGGTAATTTGATCATCTTCGTAGATGTAAATGGTAGAGAAAGAACGAAATACAATTTTGTTTTCAAAAGGGATAATCTGCCAGAACTCTTCATTGGTAAAGGTGTGGTCTTGAATCAGATGGGTCAAAGAGGTATAATTGAGTAAACCGGTTTCATCTTTTTCCCAATACCCAAACTCTTCATAGGAACCCGTATAGATACGCTGGCCATCGGCGTAAACCGACCTGATGATGGTAGAATTAGGCAATTTGTTTAAAACCCATTCCTCACCATTAAAGTATAAAAGCCCCTTATCATTGGCGCTGAAAAGTTCACCTTTTTCACTTACCGAAAGGCCCCAATTTTGGCCGGCAGCATTGTATTCGAAAACCCGATAATTATAAATGGGAGGTAGTAGGTTTTGAGCCCCGATTATACAAGGCCATATAAATATTGTGAAGATGAGTAATCGAGTTAACTTCCCCTGCATTCTAAATTTTTAACAATTGAAGAGTGGTAATAACCTTAAGTTACGAAAAACAAAGATGTTGCTTTTCGAAAATCTATCCTAAATGAAGATTGTTTAAGCTCAAAAATTAATCGATTAGCATCACTTGAAGCATAAATTCTATTGTTTCTTCACCAATTAAACTTTTATTGGGCAAATATAAATTTCATTGGTCATGATGCCGATTCATAAGTTTACTTTTACAAACCCAATCCTATAATGGTTGCACTCATTTGAATAAGAAAAAACCATATCGATTTCTTAGAATTCTAGGTCGCATATTGCTGGCCCTACTTTTAATTATCGTAGCGTTAGTTCTTTTTATTAGAAGCCCATGGGGTCAAGATATTATAGTGAATAAGGTAACCAAATACGTTTCTGATAAAACGGGAACTACTGTTGAAATCGACCGTCTGTTCTTGACCTTTTCAGGAAATATCTATTTAGAGGGGCTTTATCTCGAAGATCAAGACAATGATACGCTGGTGTATTCACGTGAGCTAGAGGCCAACCTACCAATTTCCCCGATTGTTTTTAACAACGAAGTAAATCTCAAATCTTTGCAATGGTCCGGTCTTAAGGCTCGGGTGGAAAGATTGGAAAATTCTGAAGCATTTAATTTCAGTTTCTTAATCGATGCCTTTGCTCCTACAGATACCGTAACCACCCCTCAGGCAGGGACAGAACCGATGACTTTCGATTTAGGCTCTGTCGATTTTAATGATTTTGACCTTCAGTATGAAGATGACTTTCTCGGTATCGACACAAAATTACTTTTAGGGCGACTTTTTGTTGACGCCAATACTATTGATCTCGATGAAATGAGATTTGAGCTTGACGATTTAGAATTGTCAGACGTTCAAGGACATTATCTTCAGACAAAGCCCTTTGAAGAGACCCAAGATACTACGGAAACCCAGCTCCCCTTTTTGGCGGTCGATCAATTGAAAATTGCGAATGTTCAATTGCAATACATATCAGAACCGGACAACACGAAATTTGATGCCGACATTCAAGAATTTCTTTTAGAGCTTCCCAAGGCAGATTTGGCCAATAATGAATTTGAGGTAGATCTTGTTTCACTCTACAAATCAAAAATTTTGGCTGAGATCCTTACACCTGTGGGTGCCGTAAACGACTCTATAAACTCCAGTAATACAGAAGAGTTTAAATGGCCCGAGTTTTTGGTCGAAGTAGAGAAAATTGACCTTCAAGACAATCAAATAGTTTACAGCGGAGCGCCCGATACACTGGCCCAACAGCAGTTTGACCCACAAAACCTTTCTTTATCCGGTTTTGATTTGAATGTCGAAAACATCTCTTATCGGCCAGCGCAGATTAGTTTATCGTTGAATCAACTGGCATTTAAAGAGGGCAGTGGTCTTGAAATAAGAAATACTCGGTTTAAAAGTAATCTTGATGATAAGGGGCTCGATCTTTCGAATCTATCCCTTTCTACTGCCAATAGTTCGCTGTCAGGTAAGATTACCGTTCAATACGACGAGTTCGAGAGTCTAATGGCCCAGCCCGATAATTCAGAATTGGAGGTCAATTTAGACCAAGTAGAAATCGGGTTGTCCGATCTGTATTATTTTCAGCCATCATTGAAAGAAAACGAATATTTAAACAAAGCTTCGGAGCTTCCTATTAGAGGTCGGCTTCAAGCAGTCGGCACCTTGGCAAATGTTGATGTGGCAGATTTTATGCTAAATTGGGGAGAGAATACTTCACTCTCGGCGCAGGGTAATTTAAAACGTATCACAGAACCGGACTCCCTGTCATTCAATTTTGATAAGATTTCATTATCCACCAAAAGAAAAGATTTACAAAGGCTGGTCAATGAAGATTCATTAGGTGTTGCACTTCCGACTCAAATTGATTTAGACGCCAAAGCAAGCGGAAAAGTTGACGATATAGTGGCCCATGCAGACTTACGTATGCCCGAGGGACGAATTCAGTTGGATGGTAACTATAAAAATTCTAAAAGCATTGGTTTTAAAGGTGATTTAAAAGTGGAAACCCTGCAATTGGACAAATTGCTCAAGAACGAACAGTTGGGGGCTGTTTCATTTGCTATGAAGGCAGAGGGAAGCGGTAATGACTTAAACTCCCTCAACGCCTCATTAAATTCAGATTTTACCCAATTGATGATTAAAGGGTACGACTTTTCTAACCTAAAGTTAGACGGTCAAATGAGTGATGGTTTAGGTACGGTGGCCATGAAATTTAAAGATGATAATCTGAATTTTGATTCTACCACCAAAATTCAATTAGATTCAGTCAATACCAAGGTCGAAACTAATTTAGATGTCATAGGGGCCGACCTATATGCGTTGGGTGTAACCCGAGAAAATATTAAGGCTGGGGTGAAACTCAAAGCGGATTATAGTGGTACTCCTGAAAATTATAAAGTGAATGCCCTTCTCTCAGAGGGTATAGCGGTATATGAGAACGATCAATATCAGATGGGAGACTTTCAAATTAACGCGGCCATTGGAGAAACCGATACTGATGTAAGTATTGAAAGTGAATTTTTGAACGGTATTGTAAAGTCGAATTCGTCACCAGATGCCGTTATAGGCAGTATTAAAAAACAATTTGAAGGCTACTTCACGAGTACGGTTGATAATGATACGATAAATAGAAATGTCAAGTTAGATGTGAACTTGGCCTTATCTCCCGTTCCGATACTCACCAAGGTTTTCCTTAAAGGGGTTGAAAGGCTAGATTCGGTCAATATTCGGGCTAATTACGATGCCTTCTCGAAAAATTTGAAGGCAGGCGTGCATTTACCCACAATCGTGTATAATGGTAATTCCCTAGATAGTTTAGAAGTTTCGGTCAACGGTAGTGCTACCGACTTAAATTTTTCGGCGGGTTTCGCTGGGCTTTTGGCCGGGCCTATAAATATTAAAAAGACCTTTCTCAACGGTAACTTAAATAACAGAGAGCTATTGCTTGATTTTAACTCGTACGATGATCAAGAACGGTTAATGCATATGGCCTCTGAATTAGTTCTTCAAAAAGACACCATAAGCGTTCATATCAATCCTTCAGAATTGATATTTAATAAGAAAGATTGGTCGGTGCCCCAAGAGAACAAGGTAACCATTGCCGAAAATTATTTGGGACTTCAGAATGTGAAATTCAGTAGAAACTCTCAAGAATTGACCTTGAGCAACGCTATCTCAGATATAGAAAAAGAACATTTAGGTATTTTGTTCAACAATTTCAGATTGCAGACCTTTTTAAGTCTTCTGAATCCTGATGAGGCATTGGCATCAGGTCAGGTGGCAGGAGAGTTGATTATAGAAAACCCGTTCGAAGCGCCCGGTCTGATAGCCAATTTTAAGGTTAATGGACTCGAATTGATGCAGAATGCTTTAGGTAATTTATCATTGAACGCCTCCTCGAAAGGGCAGGGCGATTATGATTTCGATTTGGCACTGAAAGATGGGGGTGTCGATTTGAATCTTGTTGGAGATTATGCCGCAGCCGAAACAGGGGCAAGACTGAATCTTGACCTTGATTTGAACAAAATTGATATGGCCGTTGTTGAAGGATTGTCAGAGGGAGCCTTAAAAGAATCAAAGGGGTACATTACCGGAAGTATACAGGTGAACGGAACTACGGTAGAGCCCAAGTACAATGGCAATTTGACCTTCAATGAAACCGAATTTAATATAGCCGATTTCAATTCTTTGTTCAAGGTTAATAACGAAACGTTGAAAATTGATGAGACCGGCCTTTTCTTTGATTCTTTTGAAATTAAAGATGCCAATAACGGTCAATTCGTCTTGGATGGGGATATTACGACGGAAGAATTTACCAACCCTGGTTTTGACCTCAGTTTAAAAGCGGAAGAGTTTCGGGTGCTCAATTCTACTAAAGAAGACAATGAACTTTATTATGGTACGGCAAGCATTGATGCAGATTTGACCGTAAAGGGAGACTTAGAATTGCCTCAAATAGACGGTAAACTCAGAGTTCGCAACGTAACCGATGTAACTTATGTGGTTGCTGAAGAACAGTTAGATGTAGAAGAACGTGACGGTGTGGTCATCTTTGTAAATAAAGATAACCCAGATGCCATTCTAACACGGCAAGATCAAGAAGAGACTCCGGCTTTGTTTCAAGGTTTCGACTTAAGTGCCATATTGGAGATTGCCGACGATGCCGTTTTTCATATCATCATCGATGAGCGTACCGGAGACAATCTTCAAGTTTCTGGCGATGCGGAGCTCAGTCTGAACATGTCGCCTAATGGCCGAATTAATTTAACTGGCCGGTATGAACTAAATTCTGGACATTATGAGACAAGTCTATACAATTTGGTCAACAGACGGTTTACCATCAAACCAGGTGGTAGCATTACATGGCGGGGAGACCCAACCGATGCGGCTCTCGATGTTACCGCTATTTATGAGGTAGAGACTTCCGCGGCGCCTTTGATGGCGGCCGTAACTTCTGGCCAAGATGTAAGTGTCACGGGTAAGTACCAACAAGTACTGCCTTTTTTGGTTTATTTGAATGTGGAAGGGGAGCTTTTGCAACCTCAATTATCGTTCGATTTAGATATGCCCGAAGATGAGCAAGGGTCTCTTGGTGGGGCTGTTTATGGTAGGGTACAGCAATTGAACGAGCAAGAGGCAGCACTGAATAAGCAGGTTTTTTCTTTATTGGCGCTTAACAGATTTTTTCCCGATACGGGTAGTGACGGAAGTGCAGGTGGTACTGTGGCCCTAGCTCGGGATAACGTGAATAAAGTGCTTTCCGGACAGCTAAACGCATTTTCAGATAAGGTTTTCGGAAAAAGCGGCTTTGAAGTCGATTTTGATCTAGATAGCTTTACCGACTACCAAGGCGATAGTCCGCAAGACAGAACGCAGTTGAACATCAACGCCAAAAAGAAATTATTTGATGACCGCTTAGTGGTCACCGCAGGTAGTGCCGTAGATGTAGAGGGCAGTTCACAAGCCACTCAGGGTCAAACTCCACTTATCGGAAACGTTAGCTTAGAGTATCTGTTAACAGAAGATGGTCGGTATCGCTTAAAGGGCTACCGAAAAAACGAATATGAGAATGTTATTGACGGACAATTAATCGTAACCGGTTTGGCCTTGATTTTCAATAGGGAATTTAATCGGTTCAGTCAATTGTTCAATCCGTTGAAAGAAGATGCTAATACGGAAGAAGCAAAATCAGAAGAGTAAATATGCACGAACAGGTTGGTAGATATGGTATGGGTAGGGAGTCATTTCTTTTAATGATGGCACTGCTATTTTCATTTTCGTGTAGTGTTGAAAAGTACATTCCTGAAGGAGAGGTGTTGTATACAGGTGCAGAACTCGAAACAAACTTACTGACAGAAGAGAAAGTTCAAGATATTAAAAAGGTAAAGGCAGAATTGCAAACTCTCTTGCAGCCCCAACCAAATTCCTCTGTACTGGGCATGCGATTGGGCCTCTATTATCATTACAAGGCCCAAAGGGAAAAACCTGGTTTTCTGAATAAATGGTTGAACAAGAAGTTTGGCGAAGAACCGGTTTATTTATCTCAGGCAAATCCTGAGCGGGTAGAAGAGTTAATACTGAATAGACTTGATAATAAGGGTTTCTTCTACAGCAGGGTGTCTTCCGAGGTAGACAGTAGTGCCAAAAAAGCGGCGATAAGGTATTCTGCTGAATTGCCTAGGCCCTATACCATGCAAACATTTCAACTAGAAAAAGACTCTTTGCCCATTTATTCTGCGATTGAAGATGCGCTTACTGACAGCCAAATTCAGAACGGACAAAGGTTTGATTTGAGTTTGATGAAATTTGAACGAGAACGAATCGATAATGAATTAAAAAAGAAAGGATATTATAATTTCAATCCTGATTTTCTAATTTTTGAGGCTGATACGAACAGATATGATAACCGAAAGTTCGATTTGTTTCTCAGGTTAAAATCTCAAGTGCCCGAACGTTCGATTATTCCTTATGAGATAGATTCCATCACTGTTTATCCAAATTACACATTAGGTGATAGCGTCGAAGTTACAAGTCCTAAAATGGTCAACGGTCTGACTTTTGTACAAAATGAAGAATATTTCAAGCCCGAACAGCTAGAACCCTACATTCTATTTGAAGAAGGTCAACCTTACAATGCCTATACGGCTCAACTAACCAGTAACCGACTCTCCAATATCGGTAGTTACAAGTTCGTGAACATTCAGTTTACTGAGATAGATACTACGGCCAATAAAGATGGTGCGGGGTCGCTGCACTCAGAAATTTTCCTGTCTCCTTTAACTAAGCGTTCAATTAGAGCAGAACTTCAGGCCGTGACTAAATCTAACGGGTTTGCGGGCCCTGGTATTTCAGTAGCTTATAGCAATCGAAACCTGTTTAAAGGAGGTGAAACGCTTAGCATCATTGGTAACTTTCAATATGCTACTCAAATTTCCGGGGGCGATAACCAGAACCTCAGTAGTATCGGGGGTGGATTAAAAACCGATTTGACCATACCCCGTTTGGTGCCATTTTCCCCCAGTAGGTTTAAATATGCTGTTCCGAAAACCAAAATCAGTTTGGGAGGCGATTTTTTGAATAGAAGTAAACTCTATAGCTTAACATCTTTCAACACCTCTTTTGGTTATACATGGAATGCCAATAGATATGTATTTCACGCCTTGAATCCTATCAGTGTAAACTACGTGAATTTGACCAATACAACCGAAGAGTTTGAAGCTATTTTAGATAAAAATCCATTTTTACGTAGAAGCTTTGAACAGCAGTTCATTGCCGGGTTGACCTATACTTTTACGTATAATGAACTGGTCGACGAAGATAAGTCGAACCCGATTTTCGTGTCGACCAATATTGATTTGGCAGGTAACCTGTTGAGTCTTGTTAGCGGAAATGAGACCATTTTTGGCTTAGAATTCGCACAATATACCAAGGCCGATGTCGATTTCAGGTATTATTTTCGGTGGGCCAAAGAGCGAACATTGATTGCTAGATTATATGGTGGTTGGGGCGTGCCTTACGGTAATTCAACAACGCTGCCCTTTGTGAAGCAATTCTTTTCTGGCGGACCGTACAGTGTTCGTGCTTTTAAGATTCGTTCATTGGGCCCAGGTACATTCACCTCTACCGATGATTCAACGACCAGTTTCTTCGATCAATCTGGAAACTTAAGTTTGGAGGCCAATCTAGAATACCGTTTTCCTATTTGGTCTTATTTAAAAGGGGCATTTTTTGCCGATGCCGGAAACGTTTGGTTGACTACCGAAGCCGAACTTTTAGATGGAGAGTCCGAAGAGGCCATAGCCTTTAATGAGCGTTTGCAGACCGAAGGTAAATTTGGTAAAGATTGGACTAAAGAGTTGGGCGTAGGCGTAGGTTTTGGATTGAGGGTAGACATCCAGAGCTTTGTAATAAGACTCGATTTGGCATCCCCGGTACGTGTGCCTTACTTGCCTGAAGGTGAAAGAAGCAGAATACCCTTTTTCGAAGGTGGCGATGACAACCTGATTTTCAATTTTGCCATCGGTTATCCATTTTAAAACCGTAAATCAATTGGAAGCCATACATCTTGATTCCGCTATCTCTTCCATAATTTCGGCAAATAGACGATAGGAATTTATTCTAGCTATTGGGTCATAAATATGAGAGGCGACCATGATTTCATTGACTCCGGTGTCCTCTAAAAACTTAACGGTTTTTTCCTTGACCGTCTCTTTATTTCCTATAAAAGAAAATTTCATCATGCGCTGTAAGGCGGGATCCATAGCTATCTGTCTGAGCTGTGGTGTCATCTCGGTCGGAGGCTGTAAATAATCAATTTGTCCGGTGAGAACACCTACAATCATTCTTATGCTTGAAGTAGACATTCGTTCAGCTTCCTCTTCGGTATCGGCGGCAAGAACATTTACACATGCCATAGTATAAGGTTCTTCAAGGTACGCCGAAGGCTGAAAGTTATTTTTGTAAATAGTAAGGGCCTCGAATAGGTGTGTAGGGGCAAAATGACTGGCAAACACATAAGGTAGACCTTCTTTTGCGGCCAAATAGGCACTATCGGTACTCGATCCCAGAATATAAATAGGTAAATCTACGCCCTCGGCAATGGGCACCCTCACTTTATTGTTTTTATTGTCTGCAGAAAAATACTGTTGAATAGAACGAAGCTCTTCAGGAAAACGGTAGACGGCTTGCATACGGTCGGGCCTAATAGCTTGAGCAGTAGTCTGATCGGTACCTGGGGCTCTTCCTAAGCCTAGGTCGATGCGATCAGGGTAAAGAGCACTGAGTGTGGCAAATTGCTCCGCAATCAGCATAGACGAATGGTTGGGTAGCATAATACCACCGGAACCGACTCTCAATTGATTGGTACCGCCGGCAATATGACCTATCAATACAGAAGTGGCGGCACTGGCGATACTTACCATATTATGGTGCTCTGCCAACCAAAAGCGGTGATAGCCAAAAGACTCCGCTTTTTTTGCCAAATTCAAACTATTCTTAAAAACCTCAGAAACTGAGAAGCCCGCACCAATGGTAGCGAGCTCCAGTATTGAATAAGGAATAAAATCTTTTCTATGCTGCTTCATGTTCACCAACTGTTTTGAATAACAAAATTAATCAATAATAGACCGGTGACACGGTGTTCTCCGTTAAGGAGATGATAAAGTTTACTGCAACATAGTTGTCTTTATAAAGCTGATAAACTATTGTCTTGATGAATTTCTATTTCCAGATTCGATTTCAGCTTTTGCCATTCATTATTAAGTTCTTCCGCCTGAGATTGTAGAATGGCATTGGTGGTATTGGGCAAATCGGTGTAGGCCAAAAGCTCCTGATATTTTAAAATCAGTTTTTTTTCAGCTTTAACGATTAGTTCATCTACTTCGGTGCCAGTCAAAGGCCTTTCTAACAACGAATTTTCTAAATCATTAAGAATTAACCTGTCAGTTTTCGGTACATCAGGCGATGCCACTTGATCGGTTACGGCCAATATCTCGTGCTTTAAGATGGCTGCAAAAGAGCTATACTGAAAGTATCTATGTTTGAAATAATCCCTTTTACTAGGGTGTCGATCAGAAGTTACGAGAGTGCCGTAGACCCTTTCAGCCGAAAAGAGTTGGGCGAAAAGGGCTTCCAAGCGATTGAAAATGCTTTGATTATCAGAATTATGCATAATATTTTATTTAAATTAAGAAGAATTGGAAATTGCCGTACTATCGGGTACAATTGGCACCCCAAGTTTCACCACCTTCGATAAAAGCAATAATCAATTCACCTTCATCAATTTTTATGGTTCCTGAGCTGTTCACTAAGATATTCTGGTTTTTTTCCATAGTTACACCATTGATACTTGGTATTCCATTGGAAAAGTCAAATCGATAATTGTCGCCTACTTTTACAACCGTCACTCGGCCATCATCAGTTGATATCTCAGTTTCAGTATCCGGTTCGGAATAGCTAACGCTACCATTGTAGGTGCCCACAAAAAGATTGTCGTCTGTAGGGTCGTTGTCTTTGCTACAAGAAACCGCCACCAAGGTAAGGCAGATTAAAAGACCCATATGCTTTGCAATTTTTTTCATGTTTTAAAATTTAGGATTTTATGTTTCAAACAAAGGTATAGGGTGTTATACGCCATACTCACTTCGTTAAGGAAGCTTTAAGACATAAAAATTCTAATGAGTTAAAGATATAGTTGATACAGACGAAGGTGCCATATACTGGAGGATTACCTAATTAAAAAGTAAGCGTTACTTAATTTTTTGGAACAATGGTCGCGTTGATTGTATCGCTCATAAACGCAAAATGAGCCAATGCTTTTTCGGTGAAATTCAAAAGGCTAAGACTACGGTCGAGGTTTTGGTTTTTATAAGCCACTTTATAATAGACGTCGCCGTTCAAGTAGTCGGTGAGGGCTCTTAGTCCGTGAAGAAATGGCATTAAAACGGCACCCCATGGTAAGGTTTCAACTTCCTTTTGGCTCAAAAATGGTCCATTGGCTGCCAGCCCTTTTACAAAGGAAGAGAAGAGCTCTTTTTCAAAAACAATTTGGTCATGGTCGATTTCATCTTCGGGGGCAGTGTTAACGATGGTGCGCACGGCATCCCCAAAATCGTACATAAATTTACCCTTCATCAATGTGTCTAAATCGATTAGACAAAGTGCCTTTTTTGTTTCCTTGGAAAAAAGGATGTTGTTCAATTTAGTATCGTTATGGCAAATGCGGTCAGGTAGTTCGGCCACATTTACATTTCGCAATTTTTCAATGACTTTATGCGAGAAAGAAACAGCATTTGCAGCAATCGATAGTTTTTCTTTAGGCGCATTTTCTAAAGCTTCTTGAAATTGAGAGGTCCGTAGCTTTAAATCATGAAATTGAGGTATGGTATCGACATATTTGTCTAACTGGGCATTGAGCAAAAGCATATTGAATTTAGCAATAACCTTACCTGCTTCAAAAGCTATTTCAGACTCCGTAGTAGTGTTGTAGGCAGTGCTGCCATCAATGTACGTCATCACCCGCCAATATGCCTTCTCCTTATCTTCGGTAGAAAGATAACTCTCTCCGGTTAAAGTTTTGACAAGGGTTATCTGTTGGTAATGGTCATCGTTCAAATGCTCAAAAGCATCTTGAACATTGTTCATTAACCCGGCTACGTTGGTGAAGACTTTATGGTTGATCCGCTGTAAGATATAGAGCGGAGTTTGATTTTCAAAAACTAAATAAGTATCGTTGATCAAGCCGTCGGTCAACGGCTTGAATCGATAGGGCTTCTCGGGTACCGAGAATTTTTTTAATAGGTTATTGAGTTGTTCTTCTTTATAATTACTCATTCGTTAGGCCAAAGCGGCGAACTGTATTTTCCGGCGTCGGTCTTTTTTTGTAAATAAGATACGGCAGTCTCACGGTCGCTGGCATAGGTAACACCGAACCAATCGCCACCCGAAGGAACCACTCTAACCTTGATTTCACCTGCCTGTAGCATATCTTGAATAATCTTTGGTATGTAAAGCTCGCTTTTGGCACCCAAATCTTTACTGTTCAAGAAAGCCCTAAAATCATTTTCAATTTTTTCGAAGATACTAGGCTTGCAAACCCAGAAGTTCATGCTTACATGCTCTTCTCCGGTATATTCGTTACCAGAATCCTCATCTATAACTTTACCATCTTTTGCCTCTAGTTTTAAGCGCTCATCAACTGAAATAAGGTTGTCGCCATCAACTTGACAAACACCTCTAGAAACGGAACCATGTTCCGATAAGGTGTTTTTTAAGGTATAGCCCACGAGGGCATAGGTATTGTCTTCTTTATGCGCCCGCATAAAATTAGCGGCGTTTTCGTATGCCGGCTGACCATAGAAGTCATCTGCGTTCAAAACAGCAAAAGGACCGTTGATAACGTCTCTGGCCGTCCAGACCGCATGGGCGGTACCCCAAGGTTTTTGGCGTTCTCCTTCAAAAGTACAGCCATCTGGTAAATCAGTAATTTCTTGGGCCAGAACATCCAATTTAATATTGGCCGGCAAACGGTTTCTCAAATGATCTTCTAAAAACGAGACATTGTCTTTTTTGGTAATAAGTACAATATGGTCAAAACCATTTTTCAAGGCATCGGAGATACCGAATTCCATAAGGAATTCACCATTCGGACCTAAATCATCGAATTGCTTTAGTTTGCCATATCGGCTTCCGCTTCCAGCAGCCATTAAAAGTAAAGTCATGTTTCTGTAGATTTTATTGAGTTCGGGCAAAAATATGACTTTATAAAGAAAGAGACGGTGAAATGCTAGTATAGGTAACATTTTTTTGACATCTCGATAAATTTTGCTCCTATTATTTTTCTACTTTACTATCAAATTCATCTAGCCTTCTCGTTTCTTTAATATTGTAGTAAATGAAATTTTTTCTTCTTTCGGTTTTTATAAGTTTTTCGGTATTTCTTCATTCCCAAGAAAACTCCAGACCGAATATTCTTGTCATTATTTTCGATGATGCCGGACTTGACATGAGCGCCTACGGAAGTACCTACGTGAATACCCCTGGTTTTGATGCCATTGCTAAAAATGGAGTGCTTTTCAACCGAGCGTATACACCTAATGCCAAATGCGCCCCTTCTCGCGCTTCACTTATGACCGGAAGAAATTCATGGCAGCTCGATGCCGCTGCGAACCACGTTATCTATTTTCCGCCCAAGTTTAAAACTTATCAAGAAGTGCTCCAAGAAAATGGGTATACCATCGGTTTTACTGGAAAAGGTTACGCGCCTGCCATCACATTGACCGCCGATGGAAAAGAGCGCGAAGTTCTTGGCCCTGCTTATAACACTGAGATATTAGAACCTTTGACCAGTGGCATTTCAAGTAATGACTACAGTGCCAATTTTGATAATTTCCTTCAGAGAGCCCCAAAAGATGCTCCTTGGAGCTTTTGGGTCGGTAGTTTAGAACCGCATCGGGGTTATGAATATGGTTCGGGAAAGCGTATTGGAGGAAAGACCGAGGATATGATCAAAGATTTCCCTCCTTATTGGCCGGATAATGAGGTGACACGTACCGACTTGTTAGATTATGCCCTTGAAATTGAAAATTTTGATGAGCATATCGTCAACATTATGAATTCTCTTGAAAAATCAGGGCAACTGAACAATACTTTGGTAGTGGTGACCTCCGATCACGGAATGCCATTTCCGAGGGTCAAAGGCGACCAATATGAAAATGCCAATCATGTGCCCATGGCCATTCAATGGCCAAAAGCCATGAATAAAAAGAACAGAAAGGTAGAAGATTACATTAGTTTTATTGATTTGGCCCCGACTTTTTTAGAAGCCGCAGGTATCGATTGGCAAACCTCAGGAATGCACCCTCCGGCAGGCAAGAGCCTCTTGAATATATTGGGCTCTTCAAAATCGGGACAGATTGATGATTGGCGTAATTTCGTTTTGGTAGGGAAAGAAAGACATGACACTGGGCGACCGGGTGATGTGGGTTATCCCATTCGGGGGATACATAAGAATAAAATGCTCTACATTAAGAATCACGAAATTGATCGTTGGCCCAAAGGAAATCCGGAGACCGGTTATTTGAATACAGACGGTAGCCCGACCAAAACCGAAATATTGAAATTGAGAAGAAACGGAAAATCCCGTTACTGGCGATTGAATTTCGGAAAGAGAGTAGAAGAAGAGCTATATGATTTAAACGCCGACCCTTTTTGCATGAACAATTTGGCAAGCGACTTAAGTTATGCCGATGAAAAATCGGACTTGCGTTCTGAGATGGAGATGAAACTAAAAGAACAGGACGATTTGAGAATGCAAGGTTACGGTCATTTGTACGAACAGGCCCCTTTCGTCAATGGCCGAGATTTTTATCATGATTTTATGGCCGGCAAGCAACCCAAAGCTGGTTGGGTAAATGATTCCGATTTTGAACCTTATGTGCTTGATGGTGATGGAAACGAAATGGAACCGGTAAAGATTAATCTCAAAAATTAGATTAAAAAAACAACCTCATCAAGTCGGTCTTTACGGTTCGGTTACCTGATGAATGGCTAGAGAGTTTAAGGCTTCAGTGAAAATGGGTGTCTTGCTCAGTATGTCGCAATCAACCCTTTGAATTGGCGTAATGAACCTATTTGAATCAGCTTATTCAATTTATCTTTGAAGGAGAGCCAATTAGATTGGGTTTTAGCTCTCCATGGAAATACTGACGGGGGACGTATGTCTTCGGATGGGAAGATTTCGCTAGTTACCTATGGAGAGAGTTGTACATAATTATACTTAGGATGCCTAATAACTAAAATAGAACCAAAATGGTTAAAATAACTGCACCGGCAGATTGCGATAATACCCCAAAGAAGAAATTTTTAAAAGAATTTAATGTGGCTTTTGCCGAAGCCGATGTCGACTACTTTCATGATAAGCTGACCGATGATGTGGTGTGGAATATGGTCGGTGACAAAATTATTGAAGGAAAGGAGAATTTCATAGCCGCCTTATTGAAAATGAAAGAATACACCGCCAAAGAGGTAAAAATAGAAAGCATAATTACTCATGGCAGGTTTGCGGCAGTCAATGGTACCATGGTAATGAACAAGGGCAATGTTTTTGCCTTCGCCGACTTTTATGAATTTAGAGGGGCCAAAGGTAATCTGGTCAAAAAGCTTACTTCTTATGTGGTCGAAAAATAAAAAGTAGAAACATACTTAACTATAAAACGTAAATGAGATGAAAGTTAATCCGTATTTGAATTTTGATGGGCAAGCTGAAGAGGCCTTCAAATTTTACAAGTCAGTCTTTGGCGGCGAATTCACAGCCAATATGAAAATGTCTGATGCTCCGGGAACCGAGAATCTACCTTCATCGGAGCAGAGCAGAACCATGCACATTTCGTTGCCTCTCGACGGTGGAACCATTCTAATGGGCTCTGATATCATGCCTTCGGCGGGGCACCAGCTGAATAAAGGTAATACCAACTATATTTCGCTGCATCCCAAAAGTAAAGATGAGGCCGATAGAATTTTTGAAGGTCTTTCAAAGGGCGGTGAAATTGAGATGCCCATGGCCGATCAATTTTGGGGAGACTATTTTGGCAGCTTTATAGATAAGTACGGTATTCACTGGATGATTAATTATAACGCAGAATTTAATTGATAACAGATGAAGATGATAACTATTGGTACGACCGTTGAGGTTGATAAAGAAAAGGTTTGGCAGTTTTGGACCCAACCTGAGCATATTATCCATTGGAATTCCGCATCCGATGATTGGCATACTCCAAAGGCTGAAAGTGATTTGCGAACCGGTGGTCGCTTTATTTCTCGAATGGAAGCTAAAGATGGCAGTATGGGATTTGATTTCGGCGGGACCTTTGATGAAGTCAATCCGCCTGAACTGTTGAATTATACTTTAGATGATGGCAGAAAAGTGTCTGTTACATTCGAGGAAAATGAAGGTGTTACTAAGATCACCGAGAGCTTTGAACCCGAAGATCAAAATCCTTTAGAAATGCAAGAGCAGGGATGGCAAGCTATATTGAACAACTTCAAAAAGTACGCGGAGTCGATTGCTTGACACCACATTCCTATGATTTTGATTTATAAATCATTCGTTCATGAAATCAACAGAAGATAAAAAGCCCACCACCGTTGAAGAATACTTGAAAAGTTTTCAGGGGGAGGTTCATAGTGCTTTAGGCCAAATAAGAAGCTTGATCAAGAAGGAAGTTCCCGATGCTGAAGAATCGATGGCTTACGGCATGCCGGCATATAAGTTGTATGGAAAACCACTTGTTTATTTTGCAGGCTATAAGAATCATATCGGTTTTTATGCAACACCGACAGGCCACGAAGCATTTGCAGACGAACTTTCAATTTACAAGCAAGGTAAGGGCTCGGTTCAATTCCCTTTAGATGCAGAAATGCCTTATGAACTGATTCGCAAAATTGTGCGGTTTAGGGCAAATGAGAACGAAAAGAAGTTTGGTCCGAAGTAATGATTAAGGCCAGAGAAGATTTCTTTTGAGTCATTAATACTGAGAATTGTCATGTTTTTTGGTAACGAGTATGGTTAACTTTGGTAAAACAAGCTAATGATTAGCTCAAAATTCTAAGGTTATGAAAAAAATAATAGTTCCTATAGATTTTTCCCAGCAATCGGAATACGCTATGAAAGTAGCTGTTTCGTTGGCTAAAAAACACGGTTTTGAAATATTGGCATTGCATATGCTAGAACTCAACCAGGCAATGATTACTTCCACCGAAGGTTATCACCCCGAACAAACTGTTTTTCTAATTAAAATGGCTGAAAAAAGGTTTGATGAATTTTTGAAAAAACCTTTTTTAAACGAGGTAAAGGTCACTCCAATCATTAAGCATTATAAAGTGTTCAGCGAGGTGAACGAGATCGCCAAAGAACACGAGGTAGGCCTTGTGGTAATGGGCTCTCATGGTGCCGATGGTCTTACAGAGATATTTATTGGGTCAAACGCCGAAAAAGTGGTGCGAACATCAGACATACCCGTTATTGTCGTGAAAGGTGAAATGGAAGATTTTAACATCAAAAGGTTTGTTTTTGCCTGCGACTTTAGCCTTGAAAATCTGACTGCCTTTAGTCAGGCAAAAGCTTTTGCCTCGATGTTATCGGCTGAATTGAATTTGGTTTATGTAAATACTCCTGGTGATAGCTTTTTGAGCACTTCCGATTGTTACGAAAGAATCAATAAGTTCTTACATGAGGCAAAAAGTGCCGAAGAGGTAACCATTTACAATGATTATACGGTAGAAAAAGGCGTTCTCGGCTTTAGTGAGGTGAACGGTGCCGATGCCATAGGCATACCAACTCATGGCCGGAGAGGTCTTGCACATTTTTTCATGGGAAGCATTGGCGAAGACATTGCCAATCATTCAAAAATACCTGTCATTACCTTTAAGATAAATGATTGATAGACAGTAACATAAAATAACTAAGGCGCCTGATGGCGCCTTTTATTTTTCAATCAATTTTGTGACTAAGGATTGATAGGTACCTCTAAAATCTTTCCCGCCAGCATATCAGGTAATAATAGACGACCGTTTTCTTCCTCAAGAAGAAAATCGGCTGCGGATTGCAAATTTTCAATTAAAATAGTGGCTTCTTCTGTCTTGCCATCTATTTTCCAAACTTTGGCCTGTGCCCAACTGCTTACGTAATAGTCGCCTTTACTATCTTGTTCAACGGCATCGGCGCCTCTGAATGTTCCCTTTAAAGGGGTTAATTTTCCGTTTCGGGTTACTAAAAAGTTGCCGGTGAAAAAGGCACCTACCATGATGTTGCCCTGGTTATCTACACCGACCCCGTTTGGGTTTAGCATCAAGGGCGATCCGTCTTGCACAATAGATATTTTTCCATCTAACGTAATATGATAGATTCGGCCTACTTGCGGAATCTTCTTGGCTTCCTCACTATCTAAAGACCATAAATCGTTATTGGCATCACGCATGTATTGCGTGGCACCCATATCGGCCACATAAATTCCTTTTTTTTTGAAGTCTAAGGCTACATCGTTCAGATAGAGCGCTTCCTTAGGAAAATCTTCTTTTTTGATAAAAACCGTTGCCTTTCCATTTTGGTCGACTTTCCAGACTCTGTTCAGGTCTGAGAGGTAGAGGTGGCCATCTAAAAAAACGATTCCTTTGGGCTCATCGAAGCCTTTAGAGAATATTTTTACCCCTTCTTCTGAGATTTCTGCGATTTGTCCATCGCCCTCCTCCTTGCCGTTCATCAGGGTTACGTAATAATTGTCGTTGAACCCTTTGGTAAGACTCTCCGGTTTCGTTCCTACTTCTACCGGGAACTGGATTTGCGCTTGTGTGATAATGGCCCATAACATAAGACACATGCAAATCGTACCTTGAATTGACCGGAAAGCGCGACTTTTGGCGCAGGGTGCTGATTTTTTCATTTTTGAGACGTTTTTTAGTAATAAGCATTTTGTTGAAGTATTTGGGTTATATAATTTTCATTTCCGTTGGATTCCAGTCCACCGGTTTTTTTGAATAATAGCTGTCGTTGGCCAAAAGGGCAGCGCCTGCGGCGCGTAAACCGAACGTTGGGTCTTGAATTACTTTTCCGTTGCCACGAATGGCCTCAAAGAAATTGGAAAAATGATCATGTCTACCACCTTTGTAATCGCTGGGCGCTTTCCAAGTAGTAGTGCCCGTACTCAATGAAGAAGCCCTTGATTCTAGGTTCTGCTCTTCATAACCTTTTTTAATTTTTTTCTGCATTTCTTCGGTGAAGGCCACCATCGAATACCCTGCCGGTACCAAACCTAACTTAGACCTTTTTAGGGTAACCGAGTTTTGGCCGACTTCCATCTCACCTTCTGTGCCTATCAGTTTAAAACCACCGCCACCGCCACTTCCGGCGATAAAATTAATACGAAAGGCTGCGTTAAAAGCAGCATGGGTTTCCGTTTTTGGATAGTCGTAAAGAGTGATGCTTACATCGGGTACATCGCGCCCATCTTTCCAATATCGAAGTCCGCCTGTTGCCAATGCACGATTGGGTCCGTGAGAACTGATAACGTGGTTGAGGGTAGAAAAGGCATGTACAAAAAGGTCACCTGCAACGCCGGTACCATAATCTCTGTAGTTTCGCCATCTAAAAAAACGCTTGGGTTCAAATGGCACTTTCGGGGCATTGCCCAAAAAGGTGTCAAAGTCAACGGTCTGCTTATCGGCGTCAGGTGGTATCGGATATTGCCAAGCACCCTCGGCAGAGTAACGGTCATTATAGAAATCGAGCATTACGATGTCGCCAATGGCACCTTCCTCATATAGTTGTTTGGCCTTTTCATTACCCAATGAAGCCATACCCTGACTACCGATTTGGCAAAGCTTTCCCGACGATTTTTGTGCATCTATGATAGCTTGCCCTTCTTCCCATTTTTGAACCATCGGTTTTTCGCAGTATACATGTTTGCCTGCCTTTAGAGCATCAATGGTTATTTGTTTATGCCAATGGTCGGGAGTGGCCACAATAACGGCATCGATATTTTTTTGGTTCAATAACGCCCTATAATCCCTAGTGGTGAAAATATCATTTCCCCATAATTCTTTCGCGCGGTCTAATCTACCGGTGTAAAGATCACAGGCGGCAACCACTTTTGAGCCATTAACGGTCAGGGCGTCGTTGGCATCGTAAATACCCTGAATGCCCACGCCGATTACGCCAAGATTAATTTGGTCATTGGCCGAATAGTTGTTTTCACGATATTGTCTTTGCAGCCAAATAGTCTCATCTTTTGACGAGGCTAAAATAGTGGGGGCCGAGGTAATGGCGGCCGATCCTAAAGCAGCCTTTTTTAAGAAAGACCTTCTGTTCGAATTTTGTTTCATTTTGGTATGCTTTTGATAAGCTGGTTTGGATAAAAAGCAGAGGAATTTACGTCTTTTGGCCTGCAATGCCAAAAGTTTAACCCTTGCTCTAAATCGGTTATCGACTGATTCACTCTTATGACATGATCCGCGTTAATTTATAGAAGCGCTGGTATTCTTCAGGTATGTCTGAAAGCTTTAAAAGGCAGCCTTCTTGCATATACGGATATATTTCATCGTAAGTCGCTACCTTATACATGCTTACCCGCTTGCTGATATGTTCCCTTCGAAGATCCTGAGGACCGTCTAGTCCTGCAGCGGCAACCAATTCAAGGAAACTATGAATGGTGGCCTCATGGTAATTCTTGACCCTTACCGATTTATCACTGACTACCAGCCCTTTCATAAGTGATTTGTTCTGGGTAGCGACCCCTACCGGGCACGTATTGGTGTTGCATTGCAGTGCTTGTATGCAACCTACCGCCAACATCATGGCCCGGGCGCTATTACAACCATCAGCGCCTAGCGCAATGGCCCTTGCCATGTGAAACCCTGAGATAATTTTGCCCGCAACGATTACCTTAATTTCTTTTCGAAGGCCGAAGCCGACCAGTGTGTCGTGTACAAATACCAAACCTTCGCGTGAAGGCATGCCCATGGTATTCGAGAACTCTACCGGGGCCGCACCCGTACCACCTTCACCTCCGTCAACGGTTATAAAATCAGGTGTGATACCAGTATAGATCATGGCCTCACAAAAATCCATGAATTCTTGTTTTCTGCCTACACATAGTTTAAAACCTATAGGCTTACCATCTGATAGGTCACGCAGTTTTTTAATGAAGTGCATGAATTGAATGGGATTGGAAAATGCCGAATGCGATGGAGGCGAATGAACTGCAATACCGGGTTTGATGTGTCTGATCTTAGCAATTTCTTCTGTGTTTTTTACCGCAGGAAGTATCCCGCCATGGCCAGGTTTCGCCCCTTGTGATAATTTTATTTCAATCATTTTTACGGCTGGGCGAAGGGCATTTTCCCTGAAGGTGGTTTCGTTGAAAGTGCCATCATCGTTGCGACATCCGAAGTACCCCGTTCCGATTTGCCAAATGAGGTCTCCACCTCCTTCCAGATGATAATCACTGATTCCGCCTTCACCAGTGTTATGCGCAAAATTTCCCATTTGCGCGCCTTTGTTCATGGCCAAGACGGCATTTTTGCTCAAAGACCCAAAACTCATTGCCGATATATTTAAAAGGCTTGATGAATAAGGTTGTTTGCAATCTTTACCTCCAATAGCAAGCCTTGGAAATCGCCCAATCTCTTTTGGATTGTTCTTTGCGTACATCGAATGCTCCATCCACTCATATCCGGCACGATAAAGGTCCATTTGCGTTCCGAACGGTTCGGTGTCATTGGCACCTTTGGCCCTACGATAAATAAGGGAGCGAAGAATACGGTTAAGCGGCCTGCCTTCCGTATCGGTTTCTACAAAATATTGCATGATTTCAGGTCGAATGGACTCCAGTAGATACCTGAACCTGCCAATGACCGGAAAGTTTCTTCTTATGGTATGCCTCTTTTGGGTGATGTCAACAATACCCATTAAAATAAGGGGGGCGACGAGAACGAAAACCCAAAGAATTGGTTTCCAAAAAAAGGAAATACCTACGATAAGCGCTACCAGAATAAATGAAATCAAAAGAAACTTTTCACGAACTTTCATGCTGACTAATTTGTGCCCGAATTTATGAAAATAAGGTCGAAAAGCCTGTCTAATTATCGTGGCATAAGCATCGAATATCTAGTCAAGTTTTGTGCTGTCTTTGCGGGCCTTGAATATTTCAATGTATAACATCGTGCTCATTTTTTGAGCCCTGTTTTTGGCGATAAATGCCGTTTCGCCTTCAAAAAGTTCGTCAATAGTTTCGAACCATAGGTTCAGCCATTGCCCAAAATGTTCGGATTGAACGGTGTGTCCTACTTTTTTATCTACATGAATATGCGCCTGAATGGGATTGCCGAAGTATTGTCTCTTCAAGAATAACTGCGCTTCCCAAAAATGGGTAAGTATTTCAAAGTGCTCTTCCCATTCAAGAATGATTTTATTGAAAATCGGACCTAAGGTGGCATGTTTTCTAACCTTGCCGTAAAAGGTTCTGACCAGCAAGTCTATGTGGCTCCGATTACCGATATCAGTCTTTACCACAACCGGAAGTTTAATTGCCTAAATGGTCATTGTAAAAATCCCAAGCGGCAGAAGCAACATCTCTGCCCAATTCGAGCCCGGCAACATTGTCCGCCTGAATATGGTAACCACCCATTACCCTTGAAATACCCGCCATATTGGCCGTTTCGGTAAATGTTGGAAACTCTAAGGTGACTTGTTTGCCAAAAAACTTTTTGTCCGTTTCGGTATAGGAACCCGGTGTCAATGTAACTTTCTCGCCAAAGAAATCGCTACCTGTAAAGAGCCTCAATACTTCTGCACAGGCACCGCTAATCGTGCTGTGGCCCGAAGTATAGCTGGGAAAAGGGGGGCATAAAAAGACATCTGGCGAATAGGGCCGCCACTCTTGCCCTTTCATTTCAATGACTCCTTTTCCTGGGCCTCCCCAAGCTTTGATAACTTGGTCTTGATAATAGTCATGTACCAGGGCGTAGGGTCTAGCGTAGTCGTAAAACATTTTAGAATCCCAAGATGCGATAAAGGCATCCATAGCGGCTATCTCCGTTAGAAAATACATTTTTACATCTTCATCTAAGGTATGGTTGTCACGTCTTGAAACATCTTGAGCAAACTTCAACCAGTGGCCCGCTTGTTGTACCGATTGAGGCCCATCTCGCATAAACTCGACTAAAGCTTTGTCTTCGTCGCTAAGGTTGGCTTGTAAATCGATTACTTCTTTTACTTCGTTCTTCAGTTGTTCGGAACCAACCATGGGCGGAGGGCCTGGTCTAAATTGGTCAGCCGTCTTTAGGGTCATCGGCTTAACATTTTGCCAGAAGGGGGTAAGACACCCGGGGGCATATTGTCCGCCTTTTCCATCGGAAAAGTATTTTGGCTGCCAACGATTGATATCGGTATTTTCATCCGCTGTATTAATAGGAGCGTAGTTGGTATAGTCAAAATAAGGTTTTCCATTTGATCCCTCTTCTTCACCATATTGATTGCTTCCATCGTTTTTTCTGGCTTCTATTACGGCTTTTGCCGCCAGATTGCCAATGCCTTCGGGCGTGTTGGGGTCTAATGATGTATTCTTAGGGTCAAGGCCTAATTTTTTCATCAGTTTCGCAAACATTTTGGTGTCGGAATAATAGTACTCCTTCATGGCACCGAAAGCTGCGTAACTAATGGCTATTTCTTTATTTTTTAGTGTTTGCTCATTGGTAGGCCTCCTATCGATTTCGGTAAGGTAAACAGGCTCGGCAGAAGAATCGTACCGAGACCAGGCATCGAAAATAGAGGTGAAAATAAGGCCTAAATAACGGGATGTTATGGTGGGTCTGGGCTTGAATCTTTCAGTATCCGAGGCAGTGGCATCCAGAGCCATTTTGCCCCATTGGTAAGCAACGTTCTCGGTTCCTTTCGGTTCGTCCGCTACTTTCTTTTGAGCTTTAAGGGTACTTGTGCTACAAGCTATAAACAGCAATACAGCGAAACTTAATCTTGTCATTGGTTGGGTTGAGCGATTAAATAAGCGCTAAATATATAAAGTACGTTCGGTTATCAAATAGATTATCTGTTAAAACCTTAAAGACAGGGCAAGGTAAGGGCAAGTTTCAGGTGCATTATTAGAGTTATTATTTCCCGTTAAAAATGCCAATAACTCTTTCTTCGAGGTGTAAATTTGCATAAAAAATCATATGAACCTACCCCAAACCGACAAAAAACGTTTAGTAATTATAGGGGGCGGATTTGCAGGTATATCATTGGCCAAAAAACTGAAAGATTTAAACGTTCAGTTGGTAATGATCGATAAGCATAACTACCATACCTTTCAGCCTCTTCTTTATCAGGTATCCACCAGCGGATTAGAGCCCGACTCAATCGCTTACCCTATTCGTAAAGTTCTTAAAAGGTTGAGCAATTTTCACTTTCGCTTGGCAGAGGTCGAACGTATTGATGCCGATATGCAAAAGGTATATACTTCGATTGGCGATTTGACCTATGACTATTTGGTTATCGCGACCGGTACCAAGACCAATTTTTTTGGAAACCAAGATTTGGCCAAAAACGCCATGCCTATGAAGAACGTTCCTCAGGCATTAAATATTCGAAGCCTGATGTTGCAAAATTTTGAAAAGGCAGATGATTGTGAGAGCTTGGAAGAACGAAAGGCCCTTCTTAATTTTTGTATAGTGGGAGGTGGGCCGACCGGTGTTGAACTTTCAGGTGCTTTGGCCGAACTGAAGCGTAATGTGTTCCCAAAAGATTACCGTCATTTGAATGTAGAGGAAATGCAGATTCATCTTTTCGAAGGCGCCGAAAGAATTCTTCCGCCTATGAGTGAGCATGCCTCTAAAAAGGCATCTGATTTTCTACAAGAACTGGGGGTGCAAATTCATTTAAAGACCTTGGTGAAAGATTATGATGGTGAAACGGTTACTTTGAATAATGATACCACCATTAAATGTAAAAACTTGGTTTGGGCAGCTGGGGTGACCGGGGCATCGATACCAGGTCTAAACGGTCAGGCCTTGGTGGAAAAATTAAACCGATTCAAGGTCGATAGGTACAATCGTATTGAGGGGTATCCCAATATTTTTGCAATCGGAGATATTGCTTATATGGAAACCGATGCTTTCAAAAAGGGGCATCCGCAAGTAGCGCAACCGGCTATTCAACAAGGTGAGCATTTAGCCAAAAACCTGTATCGATTGTTGGAAGGTAAAAATCTTGAACCCTTTACTTATAATGATAAGGGTACCATGGCTACTGTTGGCAGAAACCGTGCTGTAGTCGACTTAAGTAAAGTGAAATTTTCCGGATTTCTGGCTTGGTTCGTTTGGATGTTCGTTCATCTAATGGCGTTGGTCGGCTTTCGAAACAGGGTTATCGTATTTTTTAACTGGGCCTACAATTATATCAATTATGATAAGGCTGCGAGGTTAATTGTCAGGCCGTTCAATCACAAAACTTAGTTTGCAAGCCGTAGTCGCTCAAAAATTAAAAAGCTTTATTATATTTGTTCCGTTGTGTTGTGACCCAAAACCTTTTTAGGTATGGGCCAATGAAAGGCTTTCCAAATCGGAAGGCTTTTTTTGTTTTTAGAAGATGCCCGTTGCGGTTATGCTTGAGCCACCAGAACCAATGCGGCAGCAATTAAAATTGATATAAAAACGACGGCCGTGGTTCTCCAAGAGAACTTTTTCTTCGCTTTTTCGGTTTTGGAACTAGAAGTTGATTTTCTCTGATGTACTGTTCTTGTAATAGTACTTGTTACTGTGGTATTAGATTCTGTTCTTTTCATAGTCATTCATTTCTTTCATACAGAATAATTTCACTTATAATCTGGTTAGCCCTTTTTTACTTTCCTTGATTGCGATTTTTCAAGACCGTTCTTGCTTTCGCCACCCTGGCTGTATAGCTTACTTTTTTTGTCCATCAGATTTTTGGTGCCTACTAAACTCTTGTTTTTGTATGAAGTGGTCTTGCCACTAGTAAAGTCTAACCGTTCCCCTTTTACCAAGAACAGACGATTTTCATCACTATTTTCTGATGGCGATCTATTATCGGTTTTTTGTTCGTCGATTTTCTTAGAATTCACTTCCTTTTCATTTTTCATACAGCGGCAAATTAGTGCTAGATACTTCAAACACCGTACGTTAACCGATCATTTGTTGATTCAAAAAGTATATGGGCAATGTTCAGGGCTTTCCCAGAAAGGAAGAATGAAAATTGTCGTATTTTTAAAGAACTCACTTAAAACTACATTATGCCCCTTTATCATCGCTTGGGATTTATACCCAAAAAACGGCACACTCAATTTAAAAAGGCTGACGGCAGCTTACATTACGAACAGTTGTTCGGAACTATAGGTTTTGATGGCATGTCATCTCTTCTCTATCATCTGCACCGACCCACGCAGGTAAAAGAAGTACTTAAGACGCTAGATGTAGCACCTCGAGCTGCTGTTGATTATAACATAAAATCGAGGTTGTTAAAGGGGCTTGAGGTAAGACTGGAGAATGATTATCTAGATAGCAGAAAGACCGTTCTATACAATAACGATGTTCACATCGTATTGGCGGCCCCAAAAAAATCGATGACCGATTATTTTTATAAGAATGCCGATGCCGATGAGTTGATTTTTATTCATGAAGGAAGCGGCACTTTAAAAACCCTTATGGGTGAAATAGTCTTTGAATATGGCGATTATTTGTTGATACCGAGGGGAATGATTTATCAAATTCATTTTGATGGCGAAGACAACCGATTGCTCATTACCGAAAGCTACCATCCGATCTATACACCCAAGAGATACCGCAATTGGTTCGGGCAGCATTTAGAACATTCGCCATTCTGCGAGCGGGATTTTAAACTTCCGCAGAATTTGAAAACGCATGATGAGAAGGGCGATTTTTTAATGAAGGTTAAGAAACAGGGCCAGTTACATCATATGGTTTACGCTACACACCCGTTCGATGTGGTCGGTTGGGACGGATACAACTTCCCTTACGGCTTTTCCATACACAATTTTGAGCCTATAACCGGTAGGGTGCATCAACCGCCTCCAGTGCATCAGACCTTTGAAACATCGGCTTTCGTGGTTTGTTCATTTTGCCCAAGATTGTACGATTACCATCCTGAAGCTATTCCGGCACCTTACAATCATTCCAATATCGACTCCGATGAAGTGCTCTATTATGTAGATGGTGATTTTATGAGTAGAAAAGGTATTGATAAGGGGTATATTTCATTACATCCGGCAGGCATTCCCCATGGTCCGCATCCGGGAACCTATGAAGCAAGTATTGGTAAAAAAGGTACGGAGGAGCTGGCCGTTATGGTAGACACCTTTAAACCGCTCAAACTTACCCAAGCGGCCTTAGATATCGACGATGGTAAATACTACCAAAGTTGGTTAGAGTAAGGTTATAGTCAGCTGTTATCTTTTTGCCAAAACCATGCCCACAATCGTTCGATTGGGTATTTTTGGAAAAAATAAAGCAATAAAGTGATTTTAGATTTAATAAGAAAAAGACGTTCTGTCTTTCCCGTACAGTACAATGACAAGCCTATTGCGAAGGCAGATATAGAAAAGGTTCTAGAAGCGGCCAATTGGGCACCGAACCATAAAAGAACCGAGCCATGGCGTTTTAAGGTGATGACCGGCGAGACAAAAGAAAAATTGGGGCTGTTTCTCTCTTATAAATATATGGAGCATGAAGAGCGACCCAAACAGATGAAAGCCAAAAAGCTTATCGAAAACCCGAAAATGGCCGGTGCGATTATCGCTATTTGCATGCAGCGAGACCCAAAGGAAAGCCTTCCGGAATGGGAAGAAGTTGCAGCAACGGCTATGGCGGTTCAGAACATGTGGTTGTGTTGCACCGAAATGGGAATAGGAAGTTATTGGAGCTCGCCCGGACTGATTAAATTTATGGATGAGTTTTTTGAAATGGAGGAAGGCGAAAAGTGCCTTGGCTTTTTCTACATGGGGCACTACGATGAAGAATTACCTGAAGGTACTCGCGGGCCAATTGAAGATAAGGTAGTATGGGCCGATTGAATTATTCGATCTCGTAATTATAGGTAGCACCGCCTTGCTTTAAAACCATTGATTTTGAAGAAGGTTCGAATTCCATACGAACCCCTGCCTGATTGAATTCGAAAACATCTTTTTCGACGGCTTCAAGTAGAAACGAGGGCTGCCCTGTCGCTTGGGCCATCAATCCGTTTTCGCTTTGCGTAATGGTGATTTTAAGAGGTGTTTGTTCACTTGAATAAGTGCCAACATAAAGTGCTAGCGCTTCAGGTTGAACGACGAAGCTTTTAAAGCTGGGTAAATCGAAGGGTTTATCGAAATAAGCGCTAAGTGCAGCGACCATGATGTCATTATTGTTGACCCTTGAGCCGTTAGAAGTAAGCGAGAAGGCCAGCTTATCTTCAGGTAAATAACCTAGCATTGAGGTGAAACCGTCAATTCCGCCATTATGTCCGTATCCTTTTTTGTCATAGAAGGGCATTTGAAAAATGCCCATTCCGTAACCGTCTGAGATGGTCTTCATGGTGTTTAATGATTCTTTTCCAATAAGCTTTTCAGAAAAAAGAGCGGTTATGAATCTGTTGAGGTCCGTAGGAGTTGAAATTAATGCTCCCGCACCTAAGGGTATGGACATGTCTGTTTCCTTTTCCTCAATCCAAGAATCCGTAAATCTATAGGATAAGGCTTCGTTTTCGGAAGTCTTGATATGCTTGCCAATTTGGGTGCGACCTAATTTTAGCGGTTGAACAATCTTCGTATCGACCAAATCGGTATAAGATGTTTTAAAAACATCCTCTAAGATAAAAGTGAGTAAAATATAATTTGAGTTGCTATACTCTGCCTTGCTATTGGGTTCGAAAGTAGATTCTTTTTCACTTATTAGATGTACAAGTTCTTTTCTTGATTTGGGTTCGGTATGCCATTCAAGATAATCTTCACTGCTTGTAAAATTGAATATACCGCTTCGGTGACTTAACAGATGGCCAATGGTTATCTTACCAGCATTTTCAATTTCCGGAAAAAATGTTTCAATGGTCCGGTCAAGTGGAAGCAAACCTTCTTCTATTGCCATAAAGGTGAGGGTAGAGGTGAAGATCTTGGTAATAGATCCAACACGATATTTCGTATGGTTGTCGGCTTTTTGTTGATTTTCTGTATCGGCAAAGCCTAGCGACTTTTCATAAACGGTTGTTCCGTCATGGCTCATGCTAAAACTACCCATCCAACGGTTGTTGCTTTCTAAAATGGTAAACAAACTGTCAAGTTTTTCAAATTGCCCTTCTTGGGCCAGCAATATATTTTGAAAAAGTAGGAAGGATATAAGGGCTAGGCCAATTTTCTTCATGCTGCTTTTGTTAGATTATTTTATAAAAGGAAATAGACCATAGCGGTATTCCCACGCTTTTGAAATGAAAAGTCCGAGATAGACCACGGCTACCACAAATTTGATAAAAGTTCCCGTAAGAAAACCAAGAAAAGACCCAAAGGCTGCCTTCGTGGCTGTTTTTTTATCGGCTTTGTTCAATAGTTCACCTACCAAAGCCCCGACAAAAGGCCAAATTATAATACCTAATGGACCCAAAAAAGGAAAAATGAGGGCAACGACGAGCCCCAAAGTAGTACCGATCATACCTGCCCTGGTACCTCCGAATTTTTTAGTCCCGATAGCGGGTATAATGTAATCTAGGGCGAAAACAACAAGGGCAACGGCCGCCGTTATGCCCAAAAACCACCAATCTTGAGGTATGGCAATAGTCAGGTGAAGCAGCAAAAGGCCCAACCAGCTTAGAGGAGGACCGGGCAAAACCGGTAAGAAACTACCAAGTATGCCAATGATAGTAAAGACGAAACCAACTATAAGTAGGGCAATATCCATCAAAATCGATTTGTGTATATGACTATGTGATTTTGAAAATGTTACACATCTCTGTGGCAATCTTTCATTTTTTCAACTAAAAAAATAGTTTAAACTAAAAATTTAGTTATATTTGATTATTGTTAAACTAAAATATTAGTTGAATGAAGCAATTGACCAAGGCAGAAGAAGAAGTAATGCAAGTGTTATGGCAGTTACAAAAATGCAATGTAGCCTCCATCATAGAAGAATTGCCCGAACCCAAACCTGCGTACAATACCATATCGACCATTGTGCGAATTTTAGAGGGGAAAGGCTTCGTGAACCACGAAAAGCAGGGGAAGGGCTATCTGTACTTCCCAGTGGTGAAAATGGCAGATTACAGCAACCAAAGCATCAATAAGTTGGTAGATGGTTACTTTCAAGGTTCTTTTAAAAGTATGGTTTCCTTTTTTATGAAGAAGAACGACATGAGCCTAAAAGAGCTGGAATCCATCCTTCAGGAAATTAAAAAGGGAGACGACACGGCCTCCAAAAAATAAATTGAAAACTAAAAATCAGTTCTAATGATACAGTACATTTTAGAATGCATCGCCTTTCAGTTGGTTTTTTTGTTGGTGTACGACCTCTTCTTGAAAAAAGAAACATTTTTTCAATGGAATCGAGCTTATCTCATTGGAACCTATCTCATTTCTTTAGTGCTACCATGGGTAAAGATTGAAGCCCTGAAAACGCAGGTGCCGGAACGATTGTACGTATACCCCGAAGAATGGTGGAATATGAACAATACTCCGGAAGTGGCAGTAGTCGCCCAAAATACCTCACTGAATTTGAGTTGGCCCGCAATCGTTTTCGTGGTGGGAATTATCGTTTCCTTGGTTTTGTTTACCTATAAATTAGGTCAATTATATGCCCTAAGAAAGAGTGGTGAGGTGCAGTACTTTACTCATTTCACCAAGGTGGTATTAGAGAATAGTGATGCGGCCTTTTCCTTTTTTAAGTCCATTTTTTTGGGCGATAGGGTAATACAAAAAGACCACCAGAACATCATTGAACACGAGCTAGTACATATTCGACAAAAACACACCTACGATCTACTGTTCTTTGAGCTAATGCGAATCTTTTCATGGTTCAATCCGTTAGTATATGTCTACCAAAATAGGCTGTCTGAACTGCACGAGTTCATCGCCGACGCCGAGGTAGCGAAGCATGAGAGAACAAAGCATTGCGAGCTTTTACTCTCCCAAGCTTTTCAATCACAAAATATTTCATTCATCAATCAATTTTTTAAATCATCATTAATCAAAAAACGAATAGTCATGTTACAAAAAGCAAAATCAGGTACCATCTGGAAGTTAAAATACCTCGCCTTGCTACCTGTTTTATTGGGGATGCTGGTCTACACCTCTTGTGAACGCAATTTAGACGAAACCAACTCTGCCAATACAATTGAAGTGAGTAATGTAGAAAGCCTGTCAGCTGAGGAAGAACAGAATTTTTATGTTCGCTTGTTGGATCTGTCGAAACAGGGTGGAGAGTGGAAGTTAGCGCTCAAAGACGATAACTCTACTATCACCTTTACCCATCCCGTAAATGAATACTCCTATATTTCCGGGCCCAATGGAGTGCCTATTAAGGCTGCCATGCAAATAAACTCTAAGGTGCTGGCCAGTGATTTTGACATTTTTGAACATAGTGCCAATAGTATGGTGGCCGTAGGTTATCCCGACGATGTTACCTTTTCTACTGTGGATGAGGTACCTATTTTTCCCGGGTGTGAAAATGCGGCAGACCCAAGAGCATGTTTTCAGCAAAGTATTCAAAAGCACATCAGCAAGAATTTTAGATATCCAGAGCAAGCCCAAACGCAGGGTATAGAAGGCAGGGTGTCCGTGATGTTTACCATCGCGGAAGATGGAAGTATTGTCGATATCAGAAAACGTGGTCCGCACCAGCTTTTAGAAGAGGAAACCGAAAGAATCATTGCCCGTTTGCCCAAAATGACTCCTGGGGTTCACCAAGGAAAGACGGTAAAAGTACCCTTCTCGATACCTATTACTTTTAAATTAGAGTCAAGTTCTTCTATAGGCCTGTCTACTAGTGATGAGAGCACAGAAGAACGTATGTCTATGGATGAGGTAATGGCAAATATTAATGTTATGCCCTTTGCTACAGTAGAGAAAGCACCCGTTTTTCCCGGATGCGAAAACGCTTCAGATTCTAAGGAATGCTTTAAGCAAAGCTTATATAAACATGTTGGTAAACATTTTAGGTATCCAGAAGATGCTCAGGCAAGGGGTATTCAGGGCAGGGTGGCTCTAATGTTTACCATAGCAGAAGACGGAAGCATTCAAAGTATCCGATATAGGGGTCCGGATGCCTCCTTAGAGGAGGAAGCTCTAAGAATTATCAAGAAATTACCGCAGATGCAACCGGCCCAAAATGGTGGTAAAAATGTAGCGGTAGCCTATTCGATACCAATAAATTTTAAATTACAATAGAATTGAGAACCGTATTGAAGGGATCAATTCTTATGGTCTTTGTAAAAGCCGAGGCTCAAACTTCGGCTTTGGCCGTTGCCGATAGTCTTTTCTCTACGGGTGCTTTTACAAAGGCCATTAACCATTATGCCCAATCAAATGACCCAAATGCGAGCCTTCAAATTGCACGCTCTTATAACGCTTTGGGCAGATATGATAAGGCCATCGCGCAATATGAAGATGTTGTTGCAAAGCAGCCGGAAGCACAAATAGCAGGTTTTGAATTGGCCAAACTGTACTTGAAGACCAAGTCTTATGAAGAAGGGCGTAAACTATTTTCAAAATTGATTGCTTCTAATGATTCAAATCCCGAATACCATTATTATCTCGGTGAAATTTTTACAGAATTGAATCAACCGGCCAGTAGCTTAAATTCCTATAAGAAGGCTATTGAAAAAGACAGTCAGCCTTTAAAGAGTCTATTTCGTTTAGGTAAGTTTTTTGTAATAAAGAGAGAAAAAGAAGCGGCGCTTAGGTATTTGAATCAGGGATTAAATGTGTATCCTGATGATGTGTCCCTCATCAACCTAAAGGCTTTAGCGTATTTTAACAACAATGAATACCAAAAGGCGCTTCCCTTGTTCGAAAGATTGGTAGCGTTAGGCGAAACCCAAGAATTTATTCTATCAAAATTAGCCTATTGTTATTTTAAAAGTTGGGAGTTTGAAGAGGCGAAATCAACCTATAAACAAGTGCTCTTTATTAACGATCAAAATTCCGATGCTTATTACAATTTGGGCCTTATTCATTTAAAAGAGCAACAGGTAGATAGCGCCCAGATATTTATTCAAAAATCCATTGAGGTGCAAACCCCTGTTGTGGCACAAGAATATGAGGCTTTAGCCAGAATTGAGCGGTTCAGGAAAAACCCTAAAATGGCATTGAAGTACTATCAAATGGCGCATGAAGAGGCGCCCGAGGTTTCAATTCTGTTTCATAATATTTGTACTCTGGCCGATCAAGTTTATGACAACCCCGAAAAGGTGCTGCCTTTTTATGAAGAATATCTTGAACGTTACGGTCATGAAGACGGCTATGGCATCGAGATGGTCAAAAAAAGGGTCTCGCAATTAAAGGAGGAGATTCATTTTGGCAAAAAGTAGGTTCTTCTTAAAAAATCGTAATTTCCGCCTAGATTAGAGGGCAATGCGATATCTCATACTATTTACTCTTTTATTGGTCGGTTCCAGTTGCAACTGGACAGCCTCTCGGGAAAAGAAAACTCGAGAACTGGTCAATGAAGAGATTCAGAATATCGACTGGGCAGAGGTAGATAAATATCCCCTTTTTGAAGATTGTGACGAGACGGCGAGCAAAGAAGAGCAGAAGAACTGTTTTGCGAAAGTTTTAATATCCCATTTCTCCGGTTATTTTGATGAAACCTATATTTCATCCATAGAAAATACCTCAGATACTATTTTCATCGATTTACTTATGAAAGAGACAGGCCAACTCGAATTGATGGATGTAATCAATGGCGAAGTACTAGAAGATAATTTACCCCAATTTAAAGAGCAGTTAGCGAAAAGTTTAGATAGTCTTCCTATGGTGAAGCCGGCTTTGAAGCGAGGCATTCCCGTAAAGGCCAAATTTAGAATTCCTATAGTTTTGAGTCCGCAGTGATTGGCTTATAGATGGAAGTTCATTATTAAAGATTGTTAGTCTATCGCCGTCAACCCTCACCACAAGCGTTTGAAAACAGAAAAAATCATATTAGGTATTGATCCAGGAACCACAATCATGGGGTTTGGTCTTATAAAAGTTGTAAACAAGAAGATGGAGTTCATTCAAATGAACGAGTTATTGCTTCAGAAGTATGACGATCCTTACGTAAAACTGAAATTGATTTTCGAACGCACCATAGAACTTATCGACACCTACCACCCTGATGAAATTGCTATTGAGGCACCTTTCTACGGAAAAAATGTGCAGTCGATGCTCAAGTTGGGTAGGGCGCAGGGGGTGGCCATGGCTGCCGGGTTATCGCGACAAATACCTATCACCGAATACCTTCCCAAAAAAATAAAAATGGCCATCACCGGAAACGGAAATGCCAGTAAAGAACAGGTGGCCAAAATGCTTCAGGGTATGCTCAAATTAAAATCGTTGCCCAAAAACTTGGACAGTACCGATGGTTTGGCTGCTGCCGTTTGTCATTTTTACAATGAAGGTAGGGTTGAAGTAGGTAAAAGCTATACAGGCTGGGAAGCTTTTGTTAAGCAGAATGCTAAAAGGGTGAAGAAGGGGTGAATTTTAGAGTTAGAAGTGTTGAGTTAATAGTTACAAGATTAAAATTTCTAGTTTTTGCTATCAACCATCAACGAAATAAAAAATGAGCGGCATCTATATACATATTCCCTTTTGTAAGCAGGCTTGTCATTATTGCGATTTTCATTTTTCTACTTCGATGGGGAAGAAAGATGCGATGGTCAAGGCATTGCAAAAAGAGTTGAAAATGAGGAGGGAGGAATTGGAAAATGATACTGTGGGGACCATTTATTTCGGTGGAGGTACTCCCAGCGTGCTTTCCAGTGAGGAAATAAATTCCCTTATTCAAGCCGTCTATGATGAATATGAAGTAGACCAAAATCCGGAAGTCACTTTAGAGGCCAACCCTGATGACCTGTGTGAAGAAAAAATAAAAGAATTGGCCCAGAGCCCTATCAACCGCTTGAGTGTTGGTGTCCAATCATTTTGCGATGAAGACCTGAAGTTGATGAACAGGGCACATTCGGCAAAAGAGGCGCTACAATCACTAAAATTGGCAACGGAGTATTTCGATAATATTTCCCTCGATTTGATTTACGGCATTCCGGATATGAGTAATGAGCGATGGCTCAAGAATATAGAAATGGCTTTGTCATTAGAGGTTCCGCATATCTCAAGTTATGCTTTGACCGTAGAACCTCAGACGGCATTGGCGAGTTTTATTAAAAAGGGATTGGTAAAAAATGTAGATGATGAGGTAGCGCAGGAGCACTTCCATATTTTGGTAGATAGGTTGCAAGAGGAGGGCTTTGTTAATTACGAGATTTCAAATTTTGGAAAACCGGGTTTCTTTTCCCAAAATAACACCGCCTACTGGAAACAAAAAAAGTACTTAGGTATCGGTCCCTCGGCCCATTCTTTTGATGGTATCAGCAGGGGGTGGAACATCAATAACAATCCGAAATATTTAAAGTCTATTGAAAATGGTAAGCTTCCTCTAGAAGCCGAGGTTCTTTCGCTTACAGATAGATATAACGAGTATGTGATGACTGGGCTGCGGACAATTTGGGGTGTTTCTTTGGATAAGATTACAAAGGATTTTGGAGAAAATTTCAAAAAGTATGCCCTGCAACAAGCCCAGAAACATATTACTCAGCACCTACTTTTTTTAGATGGTGACATCCTCTTAACCACCAAAAAAGGAAAATTTCTAGCCGACGGCCTCGCTGCCGATTTATTTATGCTTAATTTATCGGATAGTTAGTCAAACCTTAATTGACTTTTAAATGAAAGCAGAAATCAACCATGAAGGCTCAAAGTATTCGATTGATTTTTCCAGGCCGTTAGATATTTCGATTCCGCTAAGAGGTGATGCCCAAAATGTAAATGCTTGGTATTTGGGCCATCCTAGAATCGAACCGCACGAAGAGGCAGACTTTGTTGGAAAGGTCTCTTTGGGTAGCTCGGTAAATTTTAATGATATCTGGTTCAACCCCCATGCACATGGTACGCACACCGAGTGCGTAGGCCATATCACCGAAGAGTTCTATTCAGTGAACCAATACCTGAACCGCTTCTTTTTTCTTGCTGAATTGGTTACCGTTGTTCCGGAACTTCAAGGCGATGATTGGGTAATTTCAAAACATATTCTAGAGGTAGTGTTACCAAAAAAAGAAATACAGGCCTTGGTTATTAGAACCTCGCCAAACGATAGAGATAAGCTTTCGAGACAATATTCGAACACCAACCCACCCTATCTTTTAGAAGACGCGGTTGATTATATTTTGAGTAAAGGTGTTGAACATTTGTTGATCGACCTTCCGTCGGTAGATAAAGAGAAAGACGATGGGGCTTTAAAAGCGCATAAGGCATTTTGGAATTATCATGGGCAGCTACGAAAACAGGCCACAATCACCGAGTTTATTTATGTGCCAGATGCCATTGAAGATGGCCCCTATTTTTTAAACCTACAGATGGCCCCTTTTGAGAATGACGCTAGCCCGAGCCGCCCCGTGCTCTATGAAATTCAAGATGTTTAATATACGTTTGATGAAAACAATTCTAAAACTTGAAGAACTGGCGCAGATGATATTGGGTATTTACCTCTTCTACCTGTTGCCCTTTAGTTGGTGGTGGTTCATTGCCCTCATTTTGGCTCCTGACATTGGTTTTCTGGGGTATGCTTTTGGCAATAAGGTCGGGGCGATTGTGTACAATATTTTTCATCACAAGGGCATAGCCATTGCAATTTACCTTTTGGGAAGCTATCTTTCGGAACCCGTAGTTCAGTTGGTCGGGGTTATATTATTTTCCCATTCGGCTATGGACCGATTTTTCGGTTACGGACTTAAATTGGATAAGGGTTTTAAGTTCACCCATTTGGGAGAGATAGGTAAATAAGATGGATACTATTTTCGACTCATTTTTAGGTCTTGTACTCGGTGCTATTTTAATGTACTGGGTATACTCTTTCTTTCGTACCAAACAGACCAAAGAACAGACCGAACATCAATCACAAGTATTGTTAGAAAAAATAAGAAGTGTTTGTAAACTTGTTTCGGTAGAGGGTGATTTTGCTGAAATTTATAGGTATGAGAATATAAAGGAACATTTCATGAGTTTGGTGACCAGCAAGAAGAAAGCCCTTATGGTCATTAATGCAAAGGCTCAAATAGGCTACGACCTTAAAAAGGTGGAAATACGGGCCGATAATGCCAACAAGAAAATAATTTTGACCAATTTTCCCGAGCCGGAAATTCTGTCGATTGAACCGGATATTCAATTTTATGACATTCAAAGCGGAATGTTTAATTTTTTTTCGCCGGATGACTTAACCTTATTGAACAAGGAGGCGAAGCAGCACATTCGTGAAAAAATACCCCAAAGCGGTTTGATGGAAACCGCTCGAAAAGAAGCTGTTCAGGCAGTTATGTTAATTGAGAAAATAGTTGAAACCATTGGCTGGAAACTTGATTACTCTGCTTTGGAAGTTTCTGAAAAGCAAAAGAAAATATTAGAAGAATAGAGCATTCAACAAATGCCCTGAATAATTGAAATAATAATTAAGGTCGTGCGTGGGCACGACCCAAACATCAAATGAAGAAATGAGAGAATTTGACCCTAATTTTGCGCACACCGTATACTTTTGGCTGAAAAACCCGGATAACGAACAAGACAGAAAGGCATTTGAAAAATCTTTGCAGAAGTTTTTAGACAATTCTGCCTATGCTAAAACCTGCTTCATCGGTAAACCGCCCAAAGCGAGCCGAGATGTGGTTGATGGTTCGTTTACTTATTCCTTAATTGTATCTTTTGATTCTGCCGATTCACAGCAGAAATATCAAGACGAACCACCACATAAACTGTTTATTGAAGAGTCTGCCGAGTTATGGACAAAGGTTATAGTTTATGATTCGATGACCGTTCAAGAGTAGATAATGATCGATTTTCAAAAGGCTACCCTGGCCGATGCCGAAGCTATTGCTGCCTTGCATACGTTAAGCTGGCAACAGAACTATCGAGGTTCGTTTAGCGACCATTTTCTAGATGTAGAGGTAACCGACGAGCGCAGGGGTGTATGGTCTCAAAGGCTTGAGTACCCAAAAGATAATCAAAGTACTTGGGTGGCCCGATCAAACGGAAAGTTGGCAGGTTTTATCTGTACTTTTTTAAAGGATGACCAACGTTATGGCTCATTGGTAGATAACTTGCATGTATCCCCGGAGTTTAAAGGGAAGGGTATTGGAACTAGGCTTTTAGGCGTGGCCGCCGAGGAAATTGAAAATTTGTACCCCGGTTCAGGATTCTATCTCTGGGTGCTTGAAAAGAACCTTGGGGCACATCCTTTCTATAAATCGTTGGGAGGTCAGGTCATAGAAACTATTAAAGGCAACGATATCGGCGATATAGAAATCATGAAGGTTCGTTACTATTGGCCAAAAGCCAAAGACTTAATCGCTCTCGTCAATTCTAGAGAACAATCCACATGAATATAGAAGCCTTTCGAGAATACTGTCTTTCAAAAAAAGGAGTTGCCGAAGAGTTGCCTTTTGGCCCTGATGCTTTAGTATTTAAGGTCATGGGCAAAATGTTCGCCCTAAGTGCGCTTGAAAGGCTTCCTACGCAGGTCAACTTGAAGTGCGACCCGGAAAGAGCCTTGCAACTAAGGGAGGAATTCGATGGCGCTATAGTACCCGGATATCATATGAGCAAAGTTCACTGGAATACGATTATGATTAACGAAGTTCCTCCTAAACTGTTGGTCGGTCTAATCGACCATTCGTACGATTTGGTGGTCTCTAAACTTCCAAAAAAGGTAAAAGCTGAATTAGAGGGTCTAGACTGAGATCATGAGCAATGTTCAAGTACTTCGGATAGTTGAAAAACTGGAAACCTGTTTCTCAGGTGAACCTTGGTACGGGCATTCCGTTTTGGCTAAACTAAGCGGGGTAAGCGCGCCTATTGCAGAGCAGTATTTGCCCAACTATTCAAAAAACGTGGCTGAATTGGTGATGCATATGATAGCTTGGCGAGAGTTTGCATTAAGAAAACTTATGGGTGACGCCGAGTTTAAGATTGAACTGAATAGTGAGGCCGATTGGCCCAAGGCAAAATCACTGTCAAATCAGACTTGGAATGATTTAATGGCCGATTTGAAAAGAACTCAATCCGACCTTTTGAAAGTCCTTTCCGAAAGAGACGATTTGTTTTTAAAATCAAAGGTACCTGGAGAGCTTTATACTTTTGAATATTTGCTCACCGGTATTACCGAGCACGATACCTATCATTTGGGCCAAATAGCAATGATTCTGTCCATTTTAAAATAGAGCAGTGCTTCGGCTCTAGCTTAAGGCTTATCTTTGAGTGCGAATACTAGAATAAGCTATATGCAAAAGTTAGAGTCGTTCTACCAAAATGAAATTTCCCGACATCAGACCAGTTTGAATCAAGTAAAAGGGCAACTTTTCACATCAAGTATGGTGCGTCTAGCCCTTTTTTGTGCGGCTATCTTCGGGGTTTATGTGGTCTACGGAGATTTTAAGTGGGTCATTGCCATAATACTGTTGACCATTGCTCTTTTTCTTGTGTTGGTAAACAGGCATGCCGACCTTCAGTACCGTAAGAATTTACTGTTGGCGCTCATTGATATCAACGAGATAGAGGTAAAGGTTCTAAAAAGAGATTTTCATGATTTACCGGAGGGGAATGAATTTAAAGATGGGCTTCACCATTACAGTCAAGATATAGACTTGTTCGGTAGGGGTTCTTTCTATCAATATGCCAATCGAACGGCTCTTAAAGAAGGGGCTGAAGTCTTTGCCGATTTGTTAACGGAAAATCGCACTGATCAAATAGAGGATAGGCAGAAAGCTATCAAAGAACTTTCTGAAATACCGGAATGGAGACAGCATTTTTCAGCGACCGCTTCGTTGGCAAGAACGGGTTCTGATAGCAAAAACATTGCTGAATGGCTCAAATCGTACAAAGGCTTTGTTCCCGCCTATATGAAGTTTTTGCCAGCGGTTTTTTCCGTTATGTCAATAGTGATTTTTGGGTTGTATTTTTTTGACATCGTTCCAGAATCGGTATTTATTATGTGGTATGTCATAGGCTTGGGAATTAGTGGTGCATTTGCTAAAAAATTGATGCCCTTGATAGAAGGTATTTCGAAGACCAAAAACACGTTTGATCAGTATCAAAAATTGTTATTGATAATTGAACAAAAGGATTTCTCCTCAATATACCTTCAAAATTTTAAAAGAAAGGTGACAGAGGGGGAGCATAGTGCCTCCAAACTGATTGCCAAGTTTTCGGCTTCTTTGAACAGTCTTGACAGGAACAATAATTTGGTCTATGCGATAATTGCCAATGGGTTTTTTCTGAGGTCGTTACACCATTGTTATAATTTAGAACGATGGATTGCCAATTATGGCCATTATGTCGAAAATTGGTTTGGGGCGGTAGCGCTTTTTGATGCCTATAATAGTATGGGAAATTTCACTTATAACCACCCCAAGTATGTTTTTCCCCAGATAAACGGGCAATCCTCAAAAGCTTTAAAATCCGAAAATGCCGGGCATCCGTTAATAGACCCAAAAAAAATGGTCCTTAACGATATTGAAATCGAGAAAGAACATTTCTTTATCATTACGGGGGCCAATATGGCCGGTAAGAGTACTTTTTTGCGTACAATTTCTCTTCAGATCATAATGGCAAATACGGGGCTGCCCGTTTGCGCCGAAAACATGGTGTACAGCCCCATCAAACTGATTACAAGTATGCGTACAAGTGATTCTCTAACTGATGACGAATCTTATTTTTTCTCCGAACTTAAACGCTTAAAGTTTATAGTTAACGAAATTCAGGGCGGTAACTATTTTATAGTGCTTGATGAGATTTTGAAGGGTACTAACAGTACCGATAAGGCAGAGGGTAGTCGAAAATTTGTGCAAAGATTGGTTGGTTCGAAAGCGACCGGCATCATTGCCACCCATGATTTGAGCTTATGCAATATGGCCCAAGAACTACCCGAAGTGACCAATTATTATTTTGATGCTGAAATTATTAATGACGAACTGCATTTTGATTATCGTTTCAAGAACGGAATTTGTCAGAATATGAATGCCTCATTTTTACTTAAAAAGATGGATATAGTTGATTAGATGGATTCACTGACACAAATCGTTCTAGGGGCCTCGGTAGGTGAGGCCGTTCTGGGAAAGAAAATGGGCAATAAGGCTATGCTCTATGGGGCTATTGCCGGTACCATACCCGACCTTGATGTATTGTCAAGTAATTTTGTTGATACGGTTACTGCAATCGAGTGGCATCGGGGCTTTACCCACTCTATCTTTTTCTCTGTGTTGTTCGCGCCCATCTTTGGTTGGGTAGTGTACAAAATAGAAAAAGGGTCTAATGCTACGTTTAAAGATTGGTCATGGCTTATGTTCTGGGGGTTATTGACCCACCCCATTTTAGATGCTTTTACTACATGGGGCACGCAGCTTTTTTGGCCATTTGATTGGCGGGTCGCCTTTCAGACTATTTTTGTTATCGATCCCCTTTATACATTGCCCTTTTTAGGATTTGTAGGGCTGGCCATGTTTCAAAATCGTGATTCACCTAAAAGAAAACTGTACAATCAATGGGGCTTGACCATAAGTAGCTTTTACCTCGTGTTAACTGTGGCTTCAAAAGGATTAAGCTTTAATAAATTCAAATCGGCACTAGCTGATGAAGGTATTGAATATGTGAATCTAAATACCCGGCCTACACCTTTCAATACGTTGTTGTGGTCTGCCAATGTAGATGTTGGTGATGCCTATTTAATAGGAAATTATTCGTTTTTAGATAGTGAGAACATCAGTTTTCAGCAATACCCCAAGAACCATACTTTGATAGGAGATCTAAAAACCAACGATGATTTTAAGCGTCTTGTTAAAATAACCCAAGGCTGGTACACTTTAAGTGAAAGAGAAGGAACTCTTTTTCTTAATGATTTAAGGTTTGGTTTGATCAGTCTCGATCCCGATGAAACGCGGTTTGCCTTTAGTTATCGCCTTGAACAGGAAGATGATAAGTTGATAATCAGTGAAGAACCTCGCCGCCGTGATGATGCAAAAGGGCTTTTAAAGGCATTGTGGAATCGTATTTGGGGCAATTAGGTTAGTTTTGAGACCATGCTTTCTACGCTATGATAAAAATGATTGCTTCAATATCGGGAATTTTGGGTGCAGCTGTCTTTGTAGTCGCAAGCATATGGTCAGGTTTATATGTTGGGCACTATGACCCCGTAAGCCAATTTATAAGTGAAGGTTACGCGAGAGGTATGCCATATGCGTCCATTCTTCAGTTAGGTTTCATTGTAAGCGGAGTTCTTCTAAGTGTATTTGGTTGGGCATTGGTTTTTCATTTTCGCAACGTTAAGACCATTAAATATCTATTCATTGTTTTTGCTGTTTTTTACGGATTTGGTACTGTCATTACAGGTATTTTCCCGTGTGACATGGGTTGTGTGCCCGATGAACACAATCCTAGCGTATCTCAATATATTCATAACTTGTCTGGGGGGATTGCATATCTCACTATCCCCTTAACCTTGCTTCTAATGGCCAGGTCTTTCAAGAGACAAGGTTACCATCCGCCTTTATATAGATATACCAGAATTTGCGGGTTGGTCTCCACAGCTTTTGTAACTATTCTTTTCTTGCAACCCGAATCACATTTTAAAGGGCTTTATCAACGGGTAATCGAGATAGCCATACTTAGTTGGGTACTTGTAATGAGTACTTTTCTGCAATCGGGCAGGATCGATTAATCAGCTAGCTACATAAATCTAAAATTAAATTTAGGTCTTAAAAAATTGTTGGATAGTGGCTTACCATCCGATTGATTCAAGATGTGCAATAATGTAATTTTTGCCCCGTTATTTTAATCCTTGGGCGCTTGGCCACATTTTTAAAGAGACATACCAATTGAAATAAATATTTTCACAACAAAATCTTAAAATTAAGTAGTATAATTCTTACCTTTGTTAAGTTCGCATTTGATGATAGACAGTTTTACGGGTAATGCGGATACTCAATTATGGACTCGACAGAAGATTTTTTAAAGGAAAAGCCGAACCTTGATTACGTAGTAGAACTCGTAGGTACGCAAGATTTTGAATTTCAGGCGAAGTTTGTCGCCATTATGAAAACCGAATTCACCTGTGATTTAGGCAGGTATCTCTATCATATTAAAATTGATGAACCGAGAACTGCAGCCGAAATAGTTCATAAATTGAAATATAAGTTTAGCGTTCTCGGCATGGAAAAGACTTTCGCCTTCGCCGAGGCCCATAAAGAAAAACTTGAAAGGGGCGATGCAGCCCTTGATGAAGATTTTAAGTCGGTACTGAAAAAAGTTTCTAACTTTTTAGACAATGCTTAACTAAAGACTCTTCAGTTCTCCCTTTTGAAAGGCATCTGCCTGTAATTTCAGTAGTTCTTCCGCTTTCTGCTTTTTATAGGCGTAAACAGCTTCCTCTTCAGCAATTTCACTGTAAATCTTTTCGTTCAATTGTGTGTCGGTAGCTAGAATGTGGGACCTTTGTATCACTTTTTGGCTAACCCATGTTTCTAGACTGGTTTCTTGATCTTCCAGTTTTAAATCGTACTCACCTTTTGGAGCTAGAAGTTTGGCGATTATGGGGGAGGTTTCAATAGCCAAGAATAACAGAAAAATAAAGAAAGAAGGCAACCAAGGTAATTTTTCTAAAGCATTGATACGTGCCATGAGTCCATCAAAACCGTCAATAATGGGTTGCGTATTTTCTACAGTTTGTGCGTACTCTGCGTTTAATTGGGCAATTTGTTCTTCTTTTCCTAGAATTTTTTCTCTATTGGTTTTCTTGAGTTCTTGTAGTTCGGCCAATGCGGCATCATGCTTTTCCCTTTTCTCTGAATAGACTGGGCCTTTTCCTAAAAGCCCGGTTCCTGCGGTGCCTTCGGCCTCTGAAATATAAGTGTCATAAAGCGCGTTGGTTTCGGTTTCATTTTCAAGAATCTCATTTTTTAAAGCAGCAATCTCTTCATTAAGAAGCGCTATCGTTGGGGTGTATTGCTCGGCAAGTTGTTGTTTGTTGGCCAAGGTCATCTCGTTCTTCTCTTCTAGAAGTACCTGATTGATTTCTTTTTCAAAAATTTTCATCTCCAGTGGTTTTGAAATCACCACTGCAATTATAATGGCCAGAACAATTCTCGGAATCGCTTGAGCAGCTTCTGCCCATCGGTTATTCCTTTTTTTGATTGTAGAGACAATGAACCGGTCAAGATTGAAGATTAGTAGCCCCCAGATAATCCCAAAAAAAATTGAAGAATATAAGTTATCAAAAACAGTATATAGGGCATAGCTGCAGGCAATGGTAGCCGTTAGGGCAGTAAAAAAAACTGTAGCCCCAATACCGGCAAATTTATTGCGCTCTCCTTGAGAGCATGTACTAAGAATTTCGGTATCCGCTCCGGAGCAGAGAATAAAGAATCGCTGTAACATGATGATGATTTTGATTGATGAATTTTAATGAAACCTGGCTTAAAATAGCAAGGGCTTCATTATGGGTAACTTGATTTTGATGATGATTAGTATGTGATAGTGGTTATTTATTACAAAAAAGCCTTCAGAAAGAAGGCTTTGGCTTATTAAGTGCTGATTCTTAATCTATTTCTACAGGTTCAGAGAATAGTTACAACTGCTTTCTCACCTTTTATACTCCAATTCATCTAATGTCATTGATGGAACATCGTGTGGTGTTTCGTGCGTTACCAATTGCACATACGTATGTTTCTTTAATAGTTGAAGCCCTTCATCCTTTGAGATAATTTTACCTTTGTGCCATATTCTAGAGCCGTTCAGAAGCATTTTTTCAAATATGGCTGTCGGATTAGCTTTCTCTGTTTGCGGTCCTAAATATGGCGGGTCGAAAAGTGTCATCTTTAGGGTGGGATTGCCGATATTTTTAGTTTTTTCAGCCTTAATTTCTTTTTCTTCGTTGGGAGATAGCGAACCTTTTTTACCCCTCATAGGTGAGGCTAGTGGAGCCGCTTGAGAACCCTCATTGATCGGTTTTGTAATTTTCTCTGGTTTACTAACTTGTGGGGGCATTAAACCTTCTTTTATCGCCAAACTATGATAGGTGTGGTAAAGGGACATTAATTCAATGTGCAATTTGTACAATTCTGTAATGGTACCCTCTTTAGTTTCTCTATAAACCTCTTCCTTTTTGTTGTACTCGTCAGCTTTTCGAATAAAATTATCATAGACCTCAAGAAGTTCTTCTGAGTATCCATCTTTTTTATTCGGTATTTTATAAGGTGGTGGTGGCGGAGGCAAAGTTTCCTGAATCTTAATTTGAGTATGTAGAAGTTTAGACTTGTAAACGTCGGGAGTTACAATGTTTTTTTCATTAGCAGTGAGGATATAAAGATTTCCATTAACAACGTCATAAGGGTCTTGATTTTCGATGATTTTCTCTATTTTGTTGGAGACGTAATCAGTATCCACAATTTCATGGTTTACAATGATTTCCTCTATATTCTCCTTTTCTAAATTGACTTTGGCTTTATTCCCCAAGTTGATAGACATTTCAGGAGGACCAGGGGGTAGCGGTGGCGCTGGTGGCTCAGGCAATTCAGGAAAAGGCTCTGCATCTACACGTTGTTCTTCAGACATACTGTTGAAGAGATATTCCATTCGGTCCACGTCTTTTTTTAGAATGCGTATACCCTCGTCTTCTTCCAACATCTTATTATACTTCTTTGCCAAAGAATTATATTCTTTTACCTCTTTAGCCGAGATGGTGGTTTGTTGGGCGTAAGCCTTATGCTCCATAATATTTACAGTAGCCGCTCCAAAATCGGAAATAATGGTATCGATTTTCTCCAGAACTTTTTGAGGTGCACCTTTCTCCGCATTGATTACAACTCTTAAGTTTTGCTCTCTTTCTTCAAAAGTGTTTGGCGTATCAAGACTTTCTAAATGCTGAAATAAATTTTCAAGGGTAACTACGGTGGTGTTGACCAAAAGACGGCCTTTTTTGTTAACGTATATTTCTATAAACTCGACTGTTTCTTGAGCAATTACATTTGATGTATTGCATTCAGGAAAAGGTAAAGATTCGTTTTTCTGTCTAGAGGACATTTTACGATAGACGCCTTCCAGGATAGCCAATTCTTCTAGCGGAATTACTCGGTCTTTTTTAGGTACTGCATTATATTTTTCGGCCAGTTGATTGAACTGTTGCATTTCGGCACTGCTGGCACCTTGCTGCATCTCAATCACTGGCGAAATGGGTTTCGGCATTGTTATCTGTTCGCTGAAACCCGCTAACAAAACGGCAATTAAAGGTATGGCCGCACAACTTCTTAGTACTACCGAGGTAGTGGAACTTCTTTTTTTCATGATTGTAAAACGTTTTTTTACCTGCCCAAATGAACTGTTGAATTTTAAGGTCTTGCCAAATAAGGTCAGGCTGATTGATGAATAATTGATGGCATTTGCCAAACTTGACTGATTATCTTGATGGTTTGCTGATGAGACAAACGCTAATAAGGTTTGTTGATAGTGCGAAAGAGAAATACCCTGTTGAATTACGGCACGGTCGGCCAAAAATTCATGGTTAAGTTTGATCCAGTTCTTTAAGATGTAAATAAGGGGGTTGAACCAAAACACAATTTGAAGTAATTCCATTATCAAAATATCCACACTATGTTTCTGGCTGGCATGTGCGTTCTCATGTAAAAGCACTTCATAGGGTATTTCCTTCGCTTCAAATTTCTGTTTGTTCAAAAAAATGTAATTGAAAAACGTGTGGGGTACCACAAGGTCATTTAATAAAACATGAACCCATGAACGTACTTTTAGTTTAGGGTTCTTTCGAATGTTTCTTATCAAATTCGAAAGATTCTTTAGGAAACGAAAGAGAAATACTGATAAGCCGAAAATGTAAATTGTTAGCAAGATAGGTAACCAATCGAACGTCTCTTTTGGTGCTTCATGGGCCAGCTCGGTTACGGCAAAAGTATTAATCGGTTGAAAGGGCGCAGCAATAGTTTCAACCTCAACATAGTTGACGAAGGTTATTAGTGGAATAATAAATGATAGCACTACGGATCCCAAAAGATAAAATCGTTTTAAAACGTGCATTTGCTCGTTTTCCAACAACAATTTATAAAGCGCCATGAAGGCGGCTAAACATGCTCCCGATTTTAAGAGGTAGAGTAACATGGTTATCTTTTTTTGATTTCGATATCGATGAGCTTTTTTAAGTTTTCAAGCTCCTCCTTACTAAGATTCGTTTCTTGGGTGAAGAACGACGCAAACTGTCCGGGGCTATTATTAAAAAAGTTGCGTATAAGCCCATTAACGTGTTTTGAAAAATAATCTTTCTTTTTTACCAAGGGGTAATATTCCCTAGAACGCCCTTGCATGACATAGGCAACAAAACCTTTTTCCGTCATTCTTTTTAGAAGCGTGGCAACGGTAGTACTTGCCGGCTTAGGTTCCGGGTAGGCCTCTAACAAATCTTTCATAAAAGCTTTTTTCTGCTTCCACAAAAGATTCATTAATTCTTCTTCTGTTTTAGATAATTGCATTACATAACATTTATTGTTCTACAAACATAGAACAATAAATTTAATTCTACAAATGTAGAATTAATATTTTCCTAATGTAGCAAAAGGGAAATCGTAATTTAAGAGGAATAGTGTCATTAATAGGGCAATGACGACGATACAAGCTGCAAGTAAGAAAAGAGAGTTCTTTTTATTTTGGAGAGCTTCTTGCCTAATGGTCAACTTAATTTTTTGAAGTTCATCTGGTGTTGGGTGCGCAAAGTCGTAATTCACCTCAGAAGGTTCGATATAAAGCATACTTCTGTTGTCCCCCTGAAATTTTTTTCTCTGGGGGATTTTATTCTGACGAATACGGTTGACCATATCGATAATATGTCCGCTCATAACAAAACCTCAAATGATTAATGTAAAATAATGATTTTTTTTGGATTTTGACAGACACTACTGGTACCCTCCATAAATGGTTTATTTTTGTCAAATAACCTTTTCAGTATGGATGTTTTAGAAAGATTGAAAGAGCGAAGCGACACGAAATGTGAGTTGTGTAGTTCAGGAAAAAGTTTATCGGTGTATGAAGTGCCACCTGTCTCTACAGGGGGAATTGATGGAAGTATTTTAGTCTGTTCAGATTGTCTGTCACAAATAGATGGAAACAATAAAATGGAACCCAATCATTGGCGCTGTTTGAACGATAGTATGTGGAGCGAACATGAAGCGGTAAAGGTTGTTGCATGGCGTATGCTGTCTCGATTGAAAGATGAAGGTTGGCCAAAAGACCTGTTGGATATGATGTATTTGGAAGAAGAAACGCTGAATTGGGCCAAGGCTACAGGTGAAGGACTCTCTGAAGCCGAAAAAATCGTTCATAGAGATGCCAATGGGGCCGTTCTAGAAAATGGGGATAATGTGGTGCTCATAAAAGACCTTAAAGTAAAGGGATCCAGTATGGTGGCAAAACAGGGTACTGCCGTACGTCGAATTTCATTAGACCGTGAAAATGCGGAGTACATCGAAGGCAAGGTAGATGGTCAGCAAATCGTGATTATTACCAAATATGTGAAGAAAAGTTAGTTGTGGTTTGTCCGTATCAACCTAACTGGGATGGTCCGTTGCCAGTTGCTATTTTTCGTTTACAATTGAATGGTCATTAATCTTAAATCTTGAGTCTTAAGTCAATTTTCCAAATCCATGCTCATATCCGTAAAGTATTTATAGAAATACGGTATGGTCTCAATTCCCTTTAAATAGTTCCATATCCCAAAATGTTCATTCGGTGAATGAATGGCATCACTATCTAAACCGAAGCCCATTAGTATGGTCTTGCTTTTCAGTTCCTTTTCAAATAAAGAAACAATAGGTATACTACCACCGCTTCGTTGAGGTATGGGTACTTTTCCGAATGTAGTTTCATAAGCTTTAGAGGCCGCTTGATAGGCAGTATTGTCTATAGGTGTCACATAGCCTTGACCCCCATGGTGAGGTTTTACTTTGACCTTCACCCCCTCTGGGGCTATTGCCTCAAAATGCCTCTTAAAAATTTCCGTTATTTCTTGCCAATCTTGGTTAGGTACCAATCGCATACTAATTTTAGCATATGCCTTGCTAGGAATGACCGTCTTCGCACCCTCACCCGTATAGCCTCCCCACATACCGTTTACATCTAAGGTAGGCCTGATGGAGTTTCTTTCGTTGGTTGAAAAACCGGCTTCACCGCGAACATCACCGATAGAAAGGGCGTTTTTGTATTTCTCGAGGCTAAAAGGAGCTTTGGCCATTTGGGCGCGTTCTTCTTCAGAAAGTTCTTGAACTTTGTCATAGAACCCCGGTATAGTAATTCGATTGTCTTCGTCGTGTAATGAGGCGATCATTTTCGCCAAAATATTATTTGGGTTAGCTACCGCACCGCCGTAAAGACCTGAGTGCAAATCGCGATTTGGGCCGGTTACTTCTACCTCTACATAACTCAGGCCTCTTAGTCCTGTGGTTATCGAAGGCACATCTTTGGCAATCATACCTGTATCTGAAATTAAGATGACATCGTTTGCCAATTTCTCTTTGTTATTGGCCACGAAAACACTCAGGTTACGGCTGCCCACTTCTTCTTCGCCCTCAATCATGAATTTGACATTGCAGGGCAATTGATGGGTGTTTACCATAAACTCAAGTGCCTTTACATGCATGTACATTTGCCCCTTATCATCGCATGCACCCCTGGCATAGATAGCCCCTTCGGGATGCAAATCGGTCTTTTTGATTTCAGGTTGAAAAGGAGGGGAGTTCCACAAGTCGACCGGGTCAGGGGGTTGAACATCGTAATGCCCGTAGACCAATACGGTCGGCAATTTCGGGTCTAGAATTTTTTCTGCGTAAACAATGGGATAGCCATCCGTTTCACATATTTCTGCTTTATCACAACCAGCCTCTTGCAAGGCGTTTTTAACCGCCTCGGCAGTATCTAGTACATCTTGGGAGAAAGCAGAATCTGCACTAATGGAGGGTATTTTAAGCAGTTCTATAAGTTCTTTTAAAAATCGATCCTGGTTTTTTTTCAGGTATTCCTCTACATTTTGCATAGGACGAAATTAGGGTAGTTTTTAAAATTACAAAAAACTAAGTTTTCATGTTTTAAAATTTAGAGATTTGATTTTTTGCTTTATATTTGCATCCCAATTTGATTTTGGAGTTGCAGGCGTGGTGGTCCCGATAGCTATCGGGAGGTAGACACAGTTAAATTTTCAAAGTCATAATTTAAATCAAGAATGTAAAGAAATTGAAGTTCTTGATACGAAAATATTGATGCAGGCGTGGTGGAATTGGTAGACACGCTAGACTTAGGATCTAGTGCCGCAAGGTGTGAGAGTTCGAGTCTCTCCGCCTGTACAAACAGAAAAGCCTTTCGATATCGAAAGGCTTTTTTTGTTTTTCTAAAGTTTGAAAAATTATGAATCGAACTTTATTGATAGATTCGTACATAGTCTATTTCAAAAGTATCTTGAGAGAACGATTCGGGAACTTCACCTCCGAGATTTCCACCCATTGCAACATTCAATATTAAGTAGTGATCATGGTTGAAGGGCTTGTTCTCAGAATTCGTAAGCTCGTAAACCATGGTGTCGTCAACAAACGTTTTAATAGAATCGGCCGTCCATTCCATTACGTAAACATGGTATTCACTTGAAGCATTTGAAACTGGGGCAGTTCCTCCTTCGTTTTTATATTCCTCAGTATTTAAATCACCCCAATGAAAGTGAGATATGATACTGTTTTTATCACCACCTGTCTGTTCCATTATGTCAATTTCGCCACTAAGGGGCCAGCCAACTGCACCGAACTGATCACCGAAATAATTGCCCGTTTCGTTAACATCTACCCCTAAGGTCCAGATAGCTGGCCAAGTTCCCCCACTTTCGGGCAGTTTGGCGCGTACTTCAACACGCCCGTAGGTAAAGGCAAATTTGGCATTAAGTCTAGCCGAAGTATATTCTTTGGTAGAGCCACTTATTGTAAACTGTTCTTTGAATACATTGATTTTCAAAGTTCCGTCTGCAACTGATGAATTTTCTGGCCTTTCGGTATAATGCTGAAGCTCGCCATTATGCCAATTGCCATTGTCTGGCGGTATTGTTTGGTGATGCCATTTTTCAGGATTCGGAGCTCCTTCGTATTCAAACTCATCTTCAAACACCAAAGTCGTAAATTGTTCGTCTGATTTAAAGACTTCTACCGTAAGGGTTTCAGTGGTAAAACTCCCGTTTTCAGAATAAGCCCAGGCAACTATGGAATAGGAGTGCGTACCTGTTTGAGTAAATGTATATTCCATAGTGCCCGATGGGCTATCAATCTGGTCTCCGTTTTCGAAGCGAAAGGCATATCTCACGGCATTTTCTGCTGCGGCCATTACTTGAACTCTTCCTGAGCCATCGCCGTTGGGATTACTGTCACTTGAGCCGATTAAGGTAATATTCAAATCAAGCGCTGAAGGACTGTCATTTGTGTCGTTGTCACCTGAACTACAAGAAAGAACCAGGGTGAGCGCCATTAAGGCGATATTCAATAGATTCATTTTAAAGATTTGATGAAAATTCATATTGTTTATAGCAAATTAACTTCGGAAATTGCCCCGGACCATGACCGGGGCCTTTCCTTTGATTTAACTAACTGCAACCTACCAACTTGTCATGGTAGTTTTTTATAAAGAGATTATTTGTGAAAATATACGTTGTCAATAAAAATGGTCGAGTTTGCGGCCGGTCTTCCAACGTATATGAGTTGGGCAATATTGGCCTTGGTGGTCAATCCCGTAAAATCTGATAAGGGAATATCTAACGAAAGCCATGTGTTTTGTTCAGGATTTGCAATCGTTATCTCATGTTCAACGTCGTCCCCCCCGCCGTCGTAAGCACCATTGGACCCGAAGTCTACCAATTTTATTCTAATCTCCGTAGCATCGGCAGTCCACACATCGGTATGAAAATGCGTCATGTCAGAAGCGTTTATTTGGTTGTTGACCGTTTCTATACCAACAAAATCCAGACCGCTATACTTCTTAACATCGTTACCTCCAACCACAATATCTTCAAGGGTAGCGACCGACCAATCGGTCCTCCAAGTATCTACAGGTACGTTACTATAAGTACCACTGAACAGCGAAATAACATCGCCATTGGGTAGGGTGGGTTCTACTGCAGCTGTTGTAGGTTCGGTAATAGGTGGATTGTAGAAATAAATGTTATCAAAGAAGATAGTACCATTACCATCGAATTTTAACTGAATGACCTCTGATAAGTCAACAACCCCAGAAAATACGGTTAGGGGAATGTCAACACTGATCCATTCACCATTCGTGATGTCAAAGGAGTAAGGTGTTTCAGCAGGCCCGGGACTAATGAGATAACCATTTAATTCCGACGAATCGGACGTCCAATAATCTATGTGCAGCATGGTCATTGCCGATACGTCTATTGACGATTCAAACTGAGTGCCCTGATAGTTTAGATTTTCATACTTTAACGTGTTGTTACCGGCAACATCAACTTGTGAAACAACGGTTGACTGACCCCAAGGTGGATTGAAATCGGTACCAGCTACATTGGTAAATGTGTCACTGAAAATAGAAATCACATTACTTTCGTCTGAGGTCGGTACTGGGGCACCCATTATGGGCTGATTAGACACTCCGGCTTCATTGTAAAAGTAAACATTGTCTATGTAAACGGTATTTTGTTTTGATGGGGCGCCCACATATATCAACTGCGAAATGTTGGCCTTTGTGGTTAAACCTGTAAAATCGCTCAACGGTAAATCGATTGACATCCACTCTTTTTGGGTGAGATTTTCAATGATAAGCTCGTGTTCGGTATCATCACCGCCATCAAAAGCTCCATCGGTCCCAAAGTCTACCAATTTTATTCTTAACTCCGTGGCATCTCCTGTCCAAATATCGGTATGAAAATGTGTCATATCGGTAGCGTCAATCTGGTTGGTCACCGTTTCAATGCCAACAAAGCTAAGTGCACTATATTTTTTGACGGCATTATCGTTAATAGCAATTTCTTCCAAGGTGGCATCTGACCAATCGGTACGCCAAGTATCAACCATTACATCATCATATACATCGCTAAATAACGAAATCACTTCCATAGGGTCTACGGTCGGGTCTGCAGCGGGAGTCGTTGGTTCCGAGCTTTCTTCGGGTTCTTCGACCTCGCCTCCTTCGGTCATTGTAATATCATCGAAATAATGGGTAGAAGGCGCACTTTTTTCCCCATTAAAATCAAAGAACAATACAAGTCTGTCAAACTTGTCTGAATCACTAGGTGAAAATACAAAAGACAACTCTTCCCACTCGTTGGCGACGTTTGTGGTCGTTTGAACTTCTTTGGATATAGAGCCATCGGCACTATCTTCAAACTTCAATAATACTATTTGATCTGCAGCAGGAGAATACACCTTAACGTTTACGGTCTGATTGACCGAGAAGTCAACCTTGCTGGCCAAATCAAAGAAGAAGCCAGCCCATGGTTCGACCCCATCTGTCTGGTCGTATTGTACCACTTTTTCTGAAGTATTGATACCTGAAGAATCTGGATTTTCAACATATTCTAGGGTAAAAGAACCGTCCTTTTCGCCAAAAAAGGTAACCTCAGGTCCGCCACATTCAAAATCGATGCCTTCAGCAATTTCTGGGGTAATTGTTGAGAACGTGCAATCAGAACCCGGTTCAGGTTCTGGTTGTGGTTCTGGAGCTACGTATGCAGAGGGTGGTGGCGTATCGTCTTCTTGCTCGCAGGATATCAAAGTAACTACAAACCCGAAAGCAACTAGTAACGAAATAACGGGAAGTCGGGTGCCAACTTGCTTGCGATTGTTTCTAAACTTCTTCATTGTTTAATTTTTTAAATGTGCTTTTGGATAATCGATTAATTATAACCATCGTTTTGAGGATAGCTGGGCCCCAAAAGATCCATTTGTTGTTGAGGAATTGGCCAGTTCTTCATGTATTCCCTCAGTAGGGTTTTAGGATTTCCTTCCGGGTACGATTCGTTCATATTGTCATTGTTCATATGATCGGAAAGGTATTCGAACAATTTTCCTGTTCTTTTAAGTGTAAACCACCTTTGTCCCTCGAAAGCCAATTCACGTGCCCTTTCTTCTAAAATTGTTTCTAAATCGATAGATGCTATCGGTTCGGTATTGGCTCTTTCTCTTACTGTATTGATATATTCAAGTGCCTTACTGGTATTGTTGAGCATCATATGTGCTTCGGCACCTATCAGATAAGTTTCTGCCGAGCGATAGATCATAATGTTCTTAAAATGATTACGATCGGTAGGCTCAACGTTTTCGTCAAAGAATTTTAGAATACCAGGGTTCTGTCTTCTGTAGTAAAGCATGAACTCATTTTGGTCGGTATCGCTATTTTCATAAAGGTCGAGCGGTTCACCTATTTGCTTGCCTGCCGGTAAACCTGGCTCATCATTGTAGGCGTACTCAAAAATGTAATAGGTGTTGTTCTTTCTGTTATCGTTAGGGTCTTCATTCAATAGGTCGATGGTGTACTGGTTCAAAGAAATGAAGCCGGCACCGGCACCACCATTTTCTACCGATTGAATAAGACCGGGGGCATCTGAGTAAGCAGAAATCATGTTCCAATTCATTATATGAGGGTTGCCGCCCCCAATAGTTTCCCTTTCAAAATTGATAGCGAAAAGGGTTTCTGAATGGTTCAATTCATCGGCAAATACATCTTCGGTAGCTACTAAAGCGTGATTGCCGCTGGTAATTATTGCATCGGTTTGTGCTGCAGCTTCCGTCCAATCTTCTTCCCACATGGCCACTTTGGCGCGAAGGTGTCTTGCTGCCCCTTGTCCCCATCTTCCAAACTGTTCAGGGTTGTAATCAAGGTTTTCGATGGCAAAATCCAAATCGGACCTAAGCAAAGCGAAAATTTCTTCAACAGATGATTTGTCTTGTGGAACATCAAACGCGTTTTCAGGGGTTGTTGGTTCTGTGGTAATGAAAATATTGTTGAACAGCCTGTAAAGCGTAAAATAAGAATTGGCCCTCATAGCCTTGGCCTCCGCCAGAATTTGGTTTTTTCTTCCAACCTCTAAATCGGTGATAGTTTCAGCACTCTTGATAATGGCGTTACAACGATCCACAATTCTGTAGTGGTGTACCCAATGAGCATTTATGCCCGAGGTGGTGCCATAATCGCCTAAACTAGCGCCCCAAAGTAGCCTGCTGTATAGAGAGACTTCACCGGTAATACCAACTCCTAAATCTCCCTTTGCCTGCAATATCAACGGATAGGTGCCATTAAGGCTCAAATCTTGATAGATTTCGCGGTTGAGGCTATAAAGGCCTACAACGGCCGACTCCAAACCTTCAGGAGTAGAGTAAAGAAAGTCAACAGAGGTGTCTGAGCGTAACTTATCCCCAAGAAAATCATCCTCACAAGAAGAAAATAATACAACGGTCAGCAGCAGAGTAAACCACCTTTTGTTCAGTAAATCAACGTTTATATTTTTCATATCAATTTTATTAAAATCCGAGTTTGACACCTACCGTAATGTTTCTGGTCTCCGGGAATGCCGAGGCATTTTGATTATTGTTGTTTAAGGGAGTTTGCTCAGGGCTATAACTTCTAAAGTCTGTAAAAGTGAGCAAGTTGGTTCCGGTCAAATAGACCCTGCTTTGGCGTATGCCCACTTTTGAAAATGTCTTTTGCGGAATGTTATAACCCAAAGACAAGGTTCTTAACCTTACATAAGAGGCATCGCGAACCGCAAAAGAATAAAGATGCAGGTGTGTATCGGGTTTCGGTCTTGGATAATCGGTCGATGGATATTCAGGGGTGTAATATTTTGCCCGTATACCATTGATGGCCCCTTTCCAAAGTTCTCCGTTGGCCAAAACGGGATTTAATCGAGTGGCACCTTGAACCATATATATATCCGCAAAGAGGTCAAAATTCTTGTAGCTAAAGGTATTAGTGATAGACCCGTACCAATCGGGATCGGTATTGGTGAATACATTATCTCTATCATCAATTTGGCCATTACCGTCTTGATCGACTACCCTTACATCTCCGGGTTGGGCCAATGGGTTACCTGAACTGGCAATGTCATCACCTTCTTGATAAATACCATCGTATTGTGGTAACCATATATTATTGATCGATTGACCAATCGAAAGGCGTCGGCCAGAGCTATCGGTAATATCTATCTGGTTACCATTGTCATCAAGTTCACCTGTGAGCGATATGACCTCATTCTGGTTTCTCGAAAAAACAAGGCCTAAAGACCATCTGAAATTTTCTGTCCTTATGAAATGGGATGTAAGTGATGCTTCTATACCTTGGTTTTCCAACTCGCCCACGTTAAACCGTATCACATTAAAACCGGTGGTGCCGGCAATAGATCGGTCGAGTAGTAAATCGGTCGTATTGGCCTTGTAGTATTCAAAAGTACCCTCGAACAAGTTGTCAAAAAGCCTAAAGTCTAGCCCCGTATTTAGGGTAGTCGTTGTTTCCCATTTGAGGTCAGGATTGGGCAGTCGCGATGAAGCTGTAGCCCCGGCCACGGTTTGGTCTCCGAAGACATAGGGTCGGTCGTCTGCCACACCTAACGATTCCAAAGGATTGATTCCCTGATTCCCTGTCGCACCATAGCTGACCCTTAGTTTCATTTCATTGATGGCACTTATATTCTGGAGAAATGTTTCTTTGTGCATTTTCCAAGCTAGGGACACTGCCGGGAAGAAACCCCATTTGTTATTTTCGGCGAAAACCGAAGCCCCATCTGCCCTGGCGGTGGCTTCTAAAAGGTATTTGTCAAGATATCCGTAGCGAACCCTTCCTAAAAATGAAAGAAGTCTCCGTTGCGAAACATCCCTAGGGTTGTTGAGTAGGGTAGTGGCATTGCCATTGTATCCCAGGGCGTCATTGGTAAAACCTGATTTATCGATTTGGGTATATTCGTTACTTTGTTCGTCAAAGGCCTGCACAGCAGTAATATTCAAGCTGTGATTTTCATTTAATTGAGGTTCGTAGTTGACGATGTTTTCTACCAAAACCTGTTTGAAAAGTGTGTTCGATAGCACCCCAAGCCCATCATTACCCTCGTCGCCGGCGGAGTGTAAAGAAGTGCGATAGACCCCTTGGTTCGTGTTTCTATTTCTTAAGAAGGTTTTTAAAGTATAGCTGAGGTTAGGAGTGAAGTTGTAGACCAAACTCAGGTTGATGTCCGTTAAATTAATTTTGGTCTCATCAGTTGATTCCCTTTGATCCCATAGTGGGTTGACGGCCGTATTGGCGGAACCTAGGTAAAACTTTATCAGTTCACCGTTTTCGTCGAACGGTTTGGCTAGCGGAGTAATGGTTGTAAAGTTTAGCCCACCTGTTTCCCTATCTTGTTTCGCGTTTTGGTAGTTGATAATCCCCCTGAACAGTAATTTATCGTTCAGTTGTTGTTCAATATTAAGTTTGAAGGTACCTCTGTCAAAACCAGAATTCGGAATGATACCTTCTTGACTGAAATAATTTAAACTCGAAAAAACTTTCGTTTTTTCACTTCCGGCAGAAAAACTGAGGGCATGGCTCTGTATTACGGCGTCATTCAAGACCAAATCTTCCCAATCGACAAAATTTCGATTTTGGATGGCCTCTAACTCAAAAGGGGAGAAGATATTTTCATCATTGAGATAAGCACCCGTAAAACGATTACGATTTGCCTCCCTTCTTAGGTCGATAAACTGTTGGCCATCGTATTGATTGAAGTTTTTGGTTAATGTTTGTATAGTGGTGTAGCCGTGATAATCTATGGTAGCCTTACCTACTTTACCTGTTTTGGTAGTGACCAAAATAACCCCGTTAGACGCTCTTGAGCCGTAGATGGCCGTAGAAGAGGCATCTTTTAGTATTTCAATATTGGCGATATCGTCGGGCGCCACGTCATTGAGGTTATCAAAAGGCAATCCGTCAACAATAATTAAGGGTGAGTTGCCATTTGGGGCTACCGAAACATTACCACGAATTACAATGTTGGAAGCACCACCAGGTCTGGCGTCGCCCAAATTGACTTGAACACCTGCAGCCCGGCCCCTAAGCATTTCAGAGACGTTGGTAGTGGGCACTGTAGTAGACTCTTCTACATCAACACTGGTGACCGATCCGACCACATTGCTTTTCTTTTGTGTACCATAACCAACTACGATTACCTCTTCTAAAGCTTGAGTATCTTCTTCTAAGTTAATATTCAGATTCTCTTGACCGGCAACGGGTACTTCTTGTGTTTTATAACCGAGATAACTGAATACCAAAACAGCATCGTCAGGTACGTTCATAAGGGTGAATTCTCCATCAAAATCTGTTACGACCCCATTCGTAGTGCCTTTGACCAAGACATTGACCCCAGGTATGGGGCCTGAGGTATCGGAAACCGTTCCGGTAATAGATTTCGTTTGGGAAAAACCAAAATAGGTACAAAATAGTACCATCAACATTGTAATGCCATATCTCATTTTAGAGCGATTTTGTTTGATGATAAAGTAAAGGGCTTAACGAATTCTTAACAAAGAAGAGACCTCTATATAAAATCTACATTACTAAAATGAAGGGTTAAAAATTGAGTATTATTTACTTTAACACCTCAAATTATGCGGATTTACAAATAGTTTGGGCTTTTGTTGAATACTAGAGAATATGACTCTTTTTGTAAACAATACCAGCAAAGTAGAGTTAATGTAGAGGTATAATGTGGTACTGTAGAGTAAATGAACCGAGTGGTAGAGTTTTAAAAATTCAAAATATAGTCGGTAAGATTGTCTTGATGAGGAAGATTGAATTTTTTTCGAAGGCGATAGCGTTTCATTTCAACACTCTTGACAGAGATATTGATTAACGGGGCTATTTCTTTAGAGGATAGGTTCAATCGTAGGTAAGCACATAACCTCAAATCGTTATTTGTAAGACCTTCATGTTTCTGTTTTATTCTCCTTAGAAAGTCTTTATCTGCATTGTTAAAGGCGTCTTCGAAGAATTTCCAGTCATCTTCGCTATTTATATTTTTGTCAATGTCTTTAATGACCGATTTGATGTTTCTATCCTTCTCGGATACACTATTCAGTTTTGATTTGATGTGGAACAAGAATTTATTCTTTTTCAGAATACTCATTGTCGAAATCGCCAACTCACGGTTCTTGTTTTCAATTTCATCTTGAAGTTTCTCGTTCATCAGTTGGGCTATGCGCTCTTTTTCTTGAAGTTTTCTTCGCTCAAGTTCTTTCTCGTTTTTTACTATGAGCGATTCTTGCTTCTTTTTATAATAAAGTTTATAAATTCTGTGAATGACCACGAATAGCAGTATGATTAAAAGAAGATAAATTAATAGAGCCCAATTGGAAAGAAACCAAGGCCTTAATACTTTAAAGTTGTAGGAGGCCATGTTCTTTGTTAGCTCATTACCTACTTTGGCGCGTACATTAAAGGAGTAATCGCCGAAGGGTAAATTGGTGAATGTTATTTCGGAATTGTTAGACCATTCGCTCCACTCGTCATAAATACCACTTAGGTTATACTGGTAGCGCACTTCGGTGTACTTGTCGTACTCAGGTACACTATAGTCAAACGTTATATTATTATTTGTATGCTCGAATTTCCCAGATTCTTCAAGAGAGGCCTTGGAAGCTATTTTGGTGTAATCTCCAAAACCGATATGATTGATTACTATCTGATGGTCTTGAGATGAAACCTTGTTTAAATTAAGAGATACATACCCGTTTGAACTACCGATAAGATATCTATCGTTTTTAACTCTTGATATATTCTCAAAGCCCGATACGCCAAGATTGCTAGTTAGACTGGTGGGCATAGAAATATTGGTAGTGCTAAGCTTACCGCTTAGTGTACTTTGAGTAATATACTTAACCCCGTTTTTAGTGAAAAACCATAGTTTTTGGTCAACTGAGTCAGGTATAATTATACTTATCGGCGCTTCATCCTTTGTAAAGATCATGTCTGTCAAAGCACTGTCGATAACTACATTTTCTAGATGATTGTCTACAGTATAGACACCAGTGAATGTCTTGTAAAATGACTGTTCTTTGAATCTGAATAAGTTAGAGCTATGATTTAGAGGTTCTTTATTCTTAAGTTCTTCTACCCGCTGCATTGCCGAATCTAAGGTAAGATGGTACAGCCCTTTCTGTTCATGGTTAATGATAATATTTACAGAATCAATCACTTCAAAAAACCGACTGGAGATTGAGAAGTCCTCGATTACATTTCGTAAAGCCCATGAATCACCTTTCTTTTCTAAGATGCTGAGGCCATTATGGTTGCCTTGCAAAATGAGTTTACCGGATTTTCCTAAAGGATGAAGTCGCCACGTACCAGGAAAACTGGAAATCAAAGACGCTCTATTATTCTTAATTACGAAGGTTCCGCTATTATGCCCGCAAAAGATGGTTTGGTCTATGACCTGAAGATTCCAAACTTGGCCTTCCGTTTCGGGGATTAGCTTAAAATTTTCAGTTGAATCGATTTTCCTAAAAAAGAGGCCCTGATTGGTTCCTAAATACAAAAATCCATCATGGTTGAGAGCCGAATATACCAAACCTATATTACCTAATTTGTCGACATATTCGCTAAAAGGAGAGTTCAGATTAAGAACGCTCACGCCATTATCTAACCCCAGCCAAAGATTGCCTTCAAAATCTTCAAACAATGAGAGAACGGTATTGTTATTTAGGCCTTTGGCCTGGTTGATGTTTCTGATAAGAGTGCCCTCCGGCGAAAGGTGGTAGAGACCGTTCGAGATACTGCCCAACATAAAGCTACCATCGCTCAAACGAAGGCTGTTGTAAAGTTTTGCATTAATGGTATCCATATCTGTTGGCCAAGTGGTAAGAGCTTCTGAATCATGCTGATAAAACTTACCTTCTTCGGTCAATATGAGTAGTTGATTTTTTCTTTGGTATATGCCTATAAGCGGCTGGTTGGCCAAAATTTCATGGTTGTTGACAAGTACGGGTTCTCCATTCTCAATGGTAAACAAACCTTCTCCTATTTTTTGGAAATAAACCTTGTTGTTTACCAAATGAAGTTTTGCCTTGGCCGAGTTCGCTTCTATTATTTTAAAGCTTTGGTCTTGTTGGTCGTAAATATAGAGGCGGTCTAAAGAAAGAAAGATGACCCAATTGTCCATGATAAGAATATCCCAAAATTCTTCATCTTCCGAGAGTGGGTCTTTTAATTTTTCGGAAAGTGAGGTGTACTGTAGTTCGCCCGTCACATCTTTAGTCCAAAAGCCGAACTCTCGATAAGAACCGGTATAGATTTTTTCACCAGAGACTTTTACAGATCTTATTATTGACGGATTGGGCAGTTTGTAATTGTACCATTTGCTTCCATCAAACTCCAAGAGCGTACTGTGGTTGGCAACGTATATCTTTTTCGTTATTGATTGGGAGATGGCCCAGTTCTGATATTCACCATTATAATCTTTGGGTGTGAAATTTTGAATAGGGGGCAACTCTTGGGCAAAGAGGCTAAAGTGAACGGTTACAATAAAGAAAGCAAGTAGTAATCTCAACTTTTTATTTTTAGTTTATTGTTGACCATAAAAATCAATAAGGAATTCTTACAAGTGATATTTACTATAATTATCAACGATACTATCGGTAAAACTTAATTATGTTATTTCAAATATAAAAATGAATCGAGCGAATGCCATTCAATTTTAACATCTCACCTTAAGACTATATTAACATGCTTTTTGGTTTGTTTTAGTAAGTTTGCGAGCTATATGGTCAACGGAAGACTTAAAAATTGTATCTCATACTTGTTGCTGCTGCTTTTTCTTTCTGTGAAAATGGCAGGTCTGCACGTTTTGTCGCATTCCGATGATAATGACCACGCACTCCAATGTGCCGTTTGTGATCATACTACGGCCCATAATTTGATTCCGGCATTAACGCCAGATCCAGTTAGTGTAACTCTCAAAAATCTTGAGGGTATTACAAATGACGAGGTCAAGGTTCTTTACGCATTTATTAGCAACAGAAACCTTGACTCTAATCAGCTTTTCTCCAGGCCTCCTCCATTTACCCTATAAGTTTACCTGTAATTTATTCTGCTTTCAATGATTGCGTGACCACTTCTATGTGGGATACTGTCTCGTTGACTAAGTCTAGGTTTATATCCTTTAGATAATTCTATAGGCAATTGACCCTTGACTAGGCCGCATTATTTCTTTACAGGTTTTTGAAAAGCCAGTCTTGGCAACGTATATCAAAACTTATAGTTCCCGTAATTCGCATGATTTTTAAAATATTGCGTGTATACCTTCTTTTAGGTGTATGCACTTTAGCCTATGGCCAGAACACCTTCACGGTTGAGGGTACCGTTCTAGATACCATTACCTTAAAACCATTAAAGGATGTCAACATTCTTAATGCTTCTTTTAATGCTGTTTCCGATAGAAATGGAAAGTTTTTGCTTAAGAATGTTCCACTTGGTTCACATCAGATAAAAGTGACCCACGTGGGGTACGGCAATCAGATTGTTACAATTGATGTAGATGACGATTCGATGCCTTTGACCATTTTAATGAAGGAAAAAGTGACGAGTCTTGAAGAGGTAGAATTAATTGCCAAGACTGACCGAAGAAAGGCCCAAGAACTTTCAACCATATCTGTAGCCATTTCTGAAGACTTTCTCGAAAGCAATCGGGAAAATAGCCTTATGCAAACCTTGAAGAAAGTGCCTGGGGTCAGTACGATTACCATTGGGTCAGGGCAATCTAAACCTGTTATAAGAGGGCTGGGTTTTAATAGGGTAAGTGTCGTTCAGAACGGTATTAAGCACGAGGCGCAGCAATGGGGTAATGACCATGGCCTTGAAATTGACCAGTACGGTATTGATAACATACAGATTATCAAAGGCCCGGCCTCTTTGTTGTATGGGTCGGATGCTATAGCGGGGGTGGTCGATATTGAGCCTCCAAAAATTCCTGAAGTGGGTTCTTTTGAAGGTGAAGTAAACCTTTTAGGCGAAACCAATAATGACCTTTTCGGGGTATCTGCAGGTGCCCAAGCTAGAAAGCAAGATTGGTATTACCGAGGAAGACTGACATACAGAGACTATGCGGACTATAAAGTACCCACAGATAGAATCAGGTACGAGAGCTACATTTTTGATTTGCATGAAAATAATCTGCGCAATACGGCAGGCACCGAAGCGAACGCTAGTCTGAGTGTGGGGTATGTTGGCGGCAAAATGAAGTCTGAGACGTTCATTAGTAATGTGAATGCTAAAAACGGATTTTTCGCCAATGCCCATGGTCTAGAAGTGAGAACTTCTTCTATAGACTATGATGAATCTAACAGAGATGTAGACCTGCCTTATCACAAGGTCAATCACTTTAAGGTGACAAATAACACTACTTTCTTTTTGGATGCGCATACCGTGCAGGTAGATGTCGGTTTTCAAAACAATCAAAGAGAAGAGCACTCAGAACCCGTGCCTCATGGTTACATGCCAAAGCCTACTGATAGTAAGGAGCGTGTGTTTACAAAAAATACACTATCGGCAAATGCAAAAACTACTTTTAGGCCCAATTCGGCCCATGATATGGTCTTTGGCATCAATACCGAGCTTCAGAACAATAATATAGGAGGTTGGGGTTTTTTGATACCGGAGTATAAGCGCTATTCGGTGGGGGCTTTCGCTTTCGACCACTACAGGGTTAATGATAATTTTCATATTCAAGGAGGATTGCGATATGACTGGGGACTGATGCAAACGGAAAGTTATACAGACTGGTTCCGGTCTCGCATAGCGAATTCCGACGGCACCGTTTCCAATGTGTTTCTTCAACGAGCCCAAAATAAGAACTTGACATTTCAGAATGTCAATGGTTCTGTAGGTATAAGTTATCTAAGAAACAAGACTACTTACAAAGTTAATATGGGCAAGAGCTTTAGAATGCCTTTGCCTAATGAACTTGCTTCCGATGGTGTCAATTATCACATGTATCGATACGAGAGGGGAAATATAGATTTGAATCCTGAACAGTCGTACCAAATAGATGCAGATGTAGAGCACAGGGGTAAAGGTTATTATTTAGGGGCCAGTCCGTTTGTTAATTTCTTTGAGAATTTTATTTATCTAAACCCTACTTCCGATTACTACGAGACTTTACAAGTTTATGAATATGTACAGAGTAAAGTGTTCAGGTTCGGAGGTGAATTGCGAGCAGGAGTTGATATAACCAGTTCTTTTCATGCAGATGCCTCTCTAGAGTATGTCTATTCAAGACAGACAAGTGGCCCGAAAAAGAATTTTACGTTGCCATTTTCGCCCCCCCTTTCAGCATTGTTCTCTTTAAACTATGAGTTCGAAAATATTTGGTTACTAAACAAACCGGTATTCAGTGCTGACTTAAGGGTAACCGCCAGACAAGATGATATTGTGCCACCTGAGGAGGAAACCGAGGGGTATCAGGTATTACATCTTTCAGCAATGGCAGGTGTGCGGCTATTTGAGCAATTACCGCCGGCCCAAATTAGGGTGAAGCTCAATAATGTATTCCATACGGAGTACTATGACCATACCAGTTTTTACAGGCTCATAGATGTGCCCGAGGCTGGTAGAAATTTATCGGTCTCATTGACCATTCCATTTTAAAAACTAAAAAAGTAAAACACCAAAAAACAAACAAAAAATGAAATCAAATTTTAAATTATTAGTACTCTTTACCCTTGTAGGCTTAGTATTTCAATCTTGTAGCGATGATGATGGAGAAATTCAATTATCTGCCCCTACCATTTCAAATTTTGAATATGGGGAGGGAAGCGAACATTCAACTGAGCAGGTTGCCTATAAGGGTTCAGACATTCACTTGGAAGCTGAAATTACTGCCGAAGCGACCGTAAGTAGTATTTCAATAGACATTCATGCACATGATCTTGAAGTAGGTGAAGGTGAGGTTGAATGGGACTTTGAGCAGACATATACCGATGCCGACTATTTGGTTATCAACCCGACATTTCATGAGCATATCGATATTCCTTCTGATATTCCGGCAGGCGAATATCATATTTTGTTGACTGTTACCGATGAACTTGGTAATAGCACCGAAGCAGAAGGACATGTAGAAATTTTAGATCCGATTTCTATAAGTGGTTTTGATATGGATGAGAGTGTTGTTAGGGGAGAAGATTTTCATGTGGAGTTCATGATTGCCGCCCTAAATGGAATTCATGATGTGACCGTCGATGTTCATGCCCACGGTCTTGAAGTAGGTGAAGGTGAAGTCGAGTGGGATTTTGAACAATCCTATAGCGAGAAGTATCATGAGCAAAGTGAAGTAGAATTTCACGAACATATCGATGTGCCAGCTACTGCCCCTGCCGGGGAATATCATATTCTCTTTATTATAGAAGATGAGGAAGGAAACACTTTTGAGTATGACACCCATATTGATGTGACCGCATCTTAATAAACTAAATATTGTTGCGCGGTCTAGGCCGCGCAACATCATTAAAAAATTGTACTATGAAATTAATGAAAAGAGCTTTTTATTTTATGCCGCTGGCGGTTTTATTACTGGCTTCATGTTCTAGTGAAGAAGACAGCGATATCGATGAGCAAAAACCCACTATTAGTCTAAACTCAGGATTTCCACAATCGTGTGAAGAGTTAAAAAGAGGCGAGACTTACACCTTTAGGGCCACCGCCGCCGATAATCTTGAACTTGCATCCTATAGTTTGAACATTCACCACAATTTTGACCATCATACGCATGACGACCAAGGGGCCAGTTGCGAGCTAAATGCCGTAAAGGCTTCTGAAAACCCCATGATTTTTATGGAGAACTATTCTCTTGAAGAAGGTTTAACCTCGTATGAAATCAATTTAGTAATCGAGATTCCTAACGATGTTGATACGGGAGATTACCACTGTGCCTATTCGGTTACAGATGTTACCGGTTGGCAAGCGCGTACCTCTGTAGATATTAAAATAGTTGAGTAATGTTGGAAAAAGACAAAGCCGACGTTATCGTCGGCTTTGATTGAACAGATACCGACCAAGGCATCCAAGTTGAACTACACAACTATCACAAAACTTTTTATTTAGGTCTTTCTACCACCAAGGGCCAATCTACGCTCTTGCCATCTTCTCTTTTGAACAAATTTGGTTACCTGTAATTTTGAGAAATCATACAGAAGAACCACACAAAGAATCAATCCGATTACAAGAAAGGTCGCATTTTCTACCCTGTAGTAAAGCAATCCAGAAACGACACCTCCCGACATATACGATAACATAATGGTCAACAGCAGTTGGGCCTTTTGTATCAGCGCCTTGTCATTTCTATATTCCTTTTTTGTAAACATAGAGAAAACAATGCCCAAATCGGTCGTAAGCCCAGTAAGGTGGGTCGTTTTTACCTTTGCATTAGATATACTCGCCACCAGACCGTTCTGTAGGCCCATGGCAAATAAAAGTGCGGCTACCAATATTTCGGTTTCCTGTAGGCTTTCCGTATAAAAATATTGAAGGTAAAAGCCAACGAACATAAGACAAGCCATTTCTAAAAACACGGGTACGGCATGTGCAATATAACGGCCGGTAGGGGTGTTGTTATGTATTACCAAGCAATTCGATACAAAATTACCGGCGAAGAATAAAAATATCCATATAAGTACTACAGCACCTTGATACCAGTTGCCTTTGGCGATTTCTTGGGCCAAGATGGCATAGTGTCCGGTTACGTTACTGGTAAACGAAAAGAAAACAATTACCGAAATAACGTTGACCATACCAGCTGTAAAGGCCGTTAACCCACCCAAACGTACATTGTCGGCAAAGTTTCTATAGTTACTAAATTTTCTGAGCATACTGTTTATTTGGTATTCTTTTAAAAGTCATTCGTACGATACCCCTTATTTGCAAATCAAAATTGAATTGCACTATCAGTTCGTCTCGGGTTACATCGACCACTTGATAATCTTCAATGATTGAATTTTGGTGTTTTAGTTCTAAAACATGCCCTCGACCTTTAATGTTCCACTTTAAATCTTCCTTGATTTTACCGTTCTCAAGAAACTCTAACTTTTTATTTGGTGAGAACCTCCAGGTTTCGGCCTCGTGAATGATTAGGTTTTTGCAGATTTCTTCCTTTTGGTAATCATTAATGTCAAATGCAATTTTATTATCGTGGTTAACCTTTTCGTATTTCCATGAAACCTCCTTCCAGTCCCCCAAAATTAAGGTCTCTGTACTTTGTTCTTTGGTTATGGCCCCGATACTCAAAAAGAGCAAAAGGCCAAAAAAGGAATATATGGGCCATAATTTCATTTGTTTTACTTTAAGTTCGACAATAGCACATTGGCCAAAGACCGCTTGCTGTAATTGTTGAGGTTTTCGGTCTGATTTTCAAAATTGACTATCTGGCAGGGCAGACCACAATTTTTGAGAAGAGCGATGGTATCGATTCCTTGAACTTTTTTAAAGTTCAAAAACCCTTCGTTGGGTACGATGGTATGGGTAATCTTATTGCCTTCCAGATAATTCTTGAAATAAGACTCGTTATTGGAAGTAATGATATCTACCGTCAGCGAGTTTAACTTAGAATCATATTTGTTTTTCAAAACTTTACAAGCTTCTACAAAATCTTCAGACTGTAACTGATTGATAATTCTTGTCTTTGAAAAGAACAACATATCGGTTATCGAGAGGGAAGGGTAGCAACCATGTACCAGAACAATTTGCAATGGACGGTCAGAAGATGCCTCAAGAGTTTGTTGTACCAACTCTAAGGATTGCGTCGTGAAATCGGTTGGGATGAGAATTTTTTTTGCTTCCATGATTTAATTTTTCTCAAATCTACCATGGAAGCCATTAAGCGAAATTTAGAACCGCATTAGAAAATGCTTAAAATTCTAAGCTCACATTAGAATGACATTAAAGCGGCTGGTTCCATATCGGAATATTGATCTTGACCGTCGTACCTTCATTTTCTACCGATGATACTTTTATCGTTCCCTCATGAAGCAGTACGATGTTTCTGCTTAATGGTAGGCCAATACCATAGCCTGCAAAGTCCGTTGTATTTGAGGCCCTGAAATAGGGGTCGTAGATATAAGGCATTTCATTTTTTGGAATTCCGATTCCAGAATCTTTTATGATGATAAGCACATGTGTATCCGATGCACCTAAGGCTACATACACCGGTTCTCCGTTAGAATATTTACAGCCATTGACCACTATATTGGTCAGAGCCAAGTGCAGCAGATGAAAATTGCCCCGAATTTTTAATTTTTCATGATTTTCTGGCAGTAAACTAAAGTCAAGACAAATCTTGAATTTTGAGTTGAGCTTTTGAACTGTTTCCTTCACATCTAATATAAGCTGGTCGGATCGTAGCCTCACCAGTTTTTGCGATTTTCCATCAAAACCGGTTTGTGCCAGTAACAATAGGGCCTTGGTCTTTTGTTCAAGCTTTTCGGCTTCACCGAGAATGTTTCCCAACGATTTTTTGTATTCCTCGCTGTCTCGCTCTTTAGACAGGGCATAATCGGCCTCACCGATAATGGTCGTTAGTGGGGTGTTCAACTCATGCGATGCATTGCTCACAAAGTTCTTTTGAGTTTCGAAAGTTGTCTCCAATCTGTTGAGCAAATCATTAAAGGTCAATGCCAGTTTTCGAATGGAGTCTTTTGATTTGGGAGGTTGCAGCCTTAGATGCAGATTTTCGGAACTTACCTTTTTTACTTCACTTATAATGTTCTGGACTGGTCGTACCAAGGTTCGTGAAATAAGCATGCTTACTAAGGCGATAAGTAAAAGGGCATACAATAAAGACGTAACCAACAAACTTCTCAAATAGGCTATGTGGTGCGAGAAAAAGTAATTTTCAGCCGAAACGATGACAATATAGTCTTTGCCCTTGATAGTCTTGTATCGAATACCTGAATAAAAAATGCTTCCATCTCTGTAACTGCCCGCGCCATCTTCAATCAGCTTTTCGACGAAGTCTTTTGAAAACTTGAGGGTATCATCAGTGGCTTGGGCGGTCAAGGTTTCAACCGGATATAAGTATTCTTTTTGATGGGGTAACTTCTCTAGGTATTCTTGCCTCATTTCCATGATGATAGAAGCATCATCCGGATTGTCAAGCTGAATTTTTGCCGTGGTGGCGGCCCTGATCTCAAGTCGCTTATAAAAATCGGTGAATGAATAATTGGAGATGGAATAATAGATGAAGCCACAGAAGAGCAGGGTGTACAGAAAGAACACCGAAATCAACAGATAAATGATTCTGTAATGAATTTTCATCTATAGTCTTTTAAAGCATAACCCATACCCACTACGGTATGAATTACCCTAGGTAGACCGTCTACCTCCAACTTTTTTCGAATATAATTGACATAAACATCGACTACATTTGTGCCTATATCGAAATTGATTCCCCAAACTTCATCCAATAGATCGGTTCGGGTAAGTACCTTATTAGGATTCTTCATAAACATAAGTAACAGGCGATATTCGGTCGAGGTCAAATTAATGGTCTTGTTATCTCTTGTTACGGTTTTGGTGTAGTCATCAATATGAATATCGTTAAAAGAGTAATGGTCGCCATTCTTGAATTTGGCATTGTCTAAAAGGTCGGTTCTTCTTAGCAGGGTTCTGAGCCTTGCCTTTAGTTCTATTAGTTTGAAAGGTTTTGCCAAATAGTCGTCGGCACCGTTATCAAGACCTAAAACTACATTTTCAACACTACCCAGGGCAGTAAGCATGAGAATGGGTATTTCGTTGTAACCCAATTCACGAATTTTTTTACAAACATCAAGGCCGTTCATGCCTGGTAACAGTATGTCAAGAATGACTAAGTTGGCCGATGTTTTTCCTAAGGTTTCAATACCCTTTCGTCCATCGGTTTCATGAACCACGGCATACCCATCTTCTTCAAGTCCCTTTTTTATTATATCGGCAACTTTCTGTTCATCTTCAATCAATAATATGGTGCTCATAGGCCTTGAGGGTAAAATGAGCAAAATTAAAGCCTAACCCCTTAATTTATAGGGGTGAGATGATTAAAATTTCATTAAAATATGCGGTTTTTCTGTCTTGCAGGAACGGACTTGAGAAAGTTTTCTTAAAACTTACAATGGAAGCGTAATGCTTGCCTTACCCGTTATTTACTATCGTTCAATTTTTTAGTTTTATAATGTGCTTACCGCAGGCCCAGTCTCGACAGAAAGTTGGCCTTGTAGCTCTCACCGATAGGTATTCGAATATCGTCAATAACCACACGATTTCTTTGTATTGAACCAATGTAGTTCACATTGATAAGAAACGATTTATGGGCCCTTTCAAACTGATTTTGGGGTAATCGCTCGTAGAGTTCTTTAAAACTCATTAAGGTCAGTATAGGTTTATTACAGGTATCAATATGAATTTTCAAGTAGTCTTTGAGGCCTTGTACATATTTAATACTGTCAATCTTTATTTTGATATTCTCATATTCCGCCTTTACGAAAATGAAATTATCGGTGTTTTCAAAGCTGCCACTCGAAGAAAATATATGGGTATCGTTTGCTTCTTCGCGTTTGCTGATCAGGCCTTGCGCCCGAGATACCGCTTTGACAAATCGCCCATATCTAATTGGTTTTACCAAGTAGTCAACGGCGTTGAGTTCAAAGCCATCAACGGCATAATGAGGGTAGGCTGTGGTAAAAATAAATAAGGGCCTGTTTTCTAGAGAGTCGATAAAATCGATACCGTTCATTTGTGGCATTTCAATATCACAAAAAATGAGGTCGATGTTGGTTCTCTTGATGACCGGTATAGAATCTAAAGGGTTGGTAAAAGTACCTTCAAGCTCTAAAAAGTCAACTTTGTTACAATAGTCTTTTAAAACATCTACGGCCAAGGGCTCGTCATCGATAATAATACATTTCATGCTAACTAATTCAAATTAAGAAATAAGTGAACTCTATAATATTTTCCATCATCTTCGATAGTTAGTTCATGGGTTTTGGGGTAAAGAAGCTTCAGCCTATTTTTTACATTTTCAATGCCTACTCCAGAACTACCCTCTTTCCCTACATACGCCCCGATTATGTTAGCTACATTTAAGCTTATAGACTGTTCTTTTATCTCAAGGTTTATTTCTATATCAGTGTTGCCTTGAAAATCGGTACCGTACTTGAAAGCATTTTCTATAAAGGCTATGAAGAGTAGGGGGTCTATTAGTTTACCGTGCGTATTGCCATTGATTTTTAGTTTTACACTCTCGCCTTCCGGTAATCGTAATCGTTGTAATTGAACGTAATTTTTAAGGTAATTGATTTCTTTTTCTAAGGGCACTTTTTCCCGGTTGGCCTCATACAGCATATAGCGCATCAATTCAGAAATGTTGAGAATCGCTTCCGATGTATCCGAAGAATTCTTGACCGATAGCGAATAGATGGTATTAAGGGAATTGAATAAAAAATGGGGGTTCAGCTGTGTTTTCAAAAACTGTAGTTCTGAATTGATTTTTTCCTTTTCGGTAACTTTTCTTAAATCATCATTGCTTTTCCATTCTCCATATACTTTTAAAATGGTGCTTACCACAAAAGGAACACAGAAGAGCAAAATAAAAATTAAAGGCTGTCTAAAACCCTCTGGTTTCGGACCGCGCGGTATTCTTGGTAGGTGGTCAATGAACTGGGGCCTGAAAAAAGTTTCTGAAACATATGTGGTTATGAACAATAGCAATATGGAAAGCGATATGTAGAGAACTGTTTTTTTCTTTAGCAAGAAATGCGGAACTAGTAAAAAGTAATTGACATAAAACAGGGCAATGGTTAGGCACAGTTTTGCCGGTATATCGCTAGGGGTCCGCCTTCCTTCGGTAATGCTAGGGTACAAAAGAAAGAGCGTAAAGCAACCCCAAACGGCCACATGCGCTAATATTGACTTGATAGAGAACTTTTCTAATACCATTATTGATTTGCCACAAGATTGGGGGTTGTTACCTCTAAGTTTTCAAGATCTTTTAACGTGATTTCCGGATTCTTGCCGTGATTCAGTCTGTACACGATTAGGTCGCCTACCCTTAAGGCATCGTTTACATTTTGAAAGGTGACATGACCCTGTAGACCAGGAATATTCTCTTGCCTTATCAAAACGTCTTCACCATACCAAACTTGATAACCATAGCCATCGCCAACTGCAATCGTTTCCGTCTTTAGTTGTTTGGAAGTATTGTTGTTTTTTTTGGCCGGAACGAAATAATCGACAGTTAGAAATAGAGCCACTGTTACTAATGTCAATAGCGCAATAGCTTTCCACTGGTGCACAACAGTATTCATGAATGTTTGGCTAATCTTCATCATCGTATTCTTCAAAAGGAAAGAACTCGTCTAGGTCGTCAAGATATAAGGTGCCTGAACGGCCTAGGCCGACCAATGCCCGTGATCCGTTTGAGAAGGCAATGGCATCTTGCCGGGTTGTGCCTTCAAAGCTGGTCTTCATTTCCCAAGTGTCGTTCGTAGGGTTGTATTCCCATACAGTACCGAGCGCTCCACTTGAAGCCCCACAGGCGATATAGCCATATCCGTTCAGGGCAAATGCGACAGCGTTACTCCGTACGATGCTGTAGTCATCTTCCTCGTCAAGGTCTAATTTTTTCGTCCAGCTTTCGCTGGCCGAATCAAATTCCCAAAAGTCATCAAGATATATTCCATTGGAAACTCCGGTGCCTAAATATACTTTGTCTCCTATGGTAAAAGTGACCGCTTCTCGCCTTTTGTCACCACCAAAACCGACCAATTCAGACCAGCTGTCAGTGTTCGGGTTATATTTCCAAAAATCTTTACGATCGTTGTCGCCATCGAAGCCGGTGCCGAAATAACCGAAGCCGTTGATACCGAAAGCTATGGCACTTCTTCGCGAACTGGTAGGTAATGATGCTATTTGCTGCCAAGTATTGCTGCTAGGGTCATAACTGTAAAAATCATTTAGTTCGTTAAGTCCGTCATACCCTGAGCCTATATAGCCTTTGCCGTCTACATCGAACCCTACCGCCGCATTTCTTGCACTACCAGGAAAATCGGCTTTCTGTGACCAATAGTCTCCATCAATATTATAGGCCCAAAATGAATTCAGGTAATCATCACCGTCGTAGCCGACACCTACGTAGCCAATGTTGTCAATGGTGAAACCCGATACACTACTTCTAGGGCTTCCATCAAAAACAGAGCGGTCTATCCAGTTGCCTAGGTCATCATCATCGTCATCGCTTGAACAGCTTATAAAAAGCAATCCGCAGAAAACGGTTATACCAAGAAATTTAAAATCGTAACGGTTCATATCACTGAGATTTAATTTTTGGTCAAAACTAAACTCAATGTGCCGTCCAATAAACTCAAATAGATGAAGCCCTTCTTTTAAGGTACGAACAAGGTGATTTTATCGGCGAAAAATTAATAGCTCTTTGGTAGATCATATTTATAGATAGGTCTTGTAAGAAAGCAAGTTTATCTATTAGGGTTTTTACAAGTAAGCACGCCAACTACTTTAGCCCTAAAATAAAACGAATGATAAGACTTTCTTTAGCCAGTCTTTTAATTCTCATTATAGTATTGGCCTGTAGCAACGATGGGGTCAACGAATCAAATTTTGAGGCAGGCGATACCTTTACCAGTAGCAATATCAGGGTTGTTCAATTAGATACTGCAACGGTTTTAATGTCGACCATTAAATACGACAGTATCATCACTTCTGAGACTACCCGAATTCTCGTCGGCCGTTATGAAGATCCTGTTTTCGGAGTGGTAGAGAGCTCAAGTTACCTTGAACTTTTGCCTGATGGTTATACGATTGATAGTGAGGCTGTTTTTGATAGTTTGGTATTCTATCTAAAACACGACGGGTATTTTTATAACGATACGCTAACATCTTTAACCATAAGTTTTGAAGAGCTTTCTCAGAAGCTCTCTCCTAGTGATGATGGTTTTTACAATAGCTCCAATATAACGACCAAAGGCGAGTCTGTAGGTGTTATTTCTTTTTACCCGCGCCCAAACGATGCTGATTCATTGAGTGTTAAGTTAAATGATAGTTTGGGTGTTGGGTTATTTGAAAACTTTCAAAGTAAATCAATTGTCAATTCAGATGAGTTGAAAGAATACTTCAAGGGATTCAGAATTAGTGCCGAAAATAATAATGGCCCGGTGATGGGTTATTCGCTTAGCGGAAGTGGCATGAGACTTTTTTTCAGCATAGCCGAGGAAAATGATGTAGTTCAAGATTATATCGATTTCTCGATAAATCAAGCCACTTCTCCGCCCCCATTCTTCAATAAGATAATAGCGAAAGAACCTATAGAGGCTTTACGTTCTTTCACTAGCCAAGAAGAGAACAGGTATAGCCGACTTACCGGTAACCAAAGCTATATACAATCTGGGGTCGGCATTGCAACTCGTATAGAATTCCCGCATATACAAACAATACATGACATTGGCGGCGAAGGAACATTATTAGGGGCGGTTCTGAAGGTTAGGCCAACGGTGGCCTCTTACAATGATTTATTAATGTTAAGAGATACTCTGTTGGTCTTTTTGGTCGACCAGAACAACGATATAACAGAACAGTTGTCAATTGAAGACATAGCTTCTGTACAAGGCATATTGAACCGAAATGACGAGGAGTTCAATAATATCTACTATGAGATACCAATTAGTAGTTATGTCGAAGAACTGCTCTTGGGAATGAGAGATGAAAAGGAAGCTCTTTTATTGATACCAAATGATTTTAATACATCGGTCGATAGATATGTGCTGACAGATGGTTCAAACGATGAATCGAGAACCTCCCTCGAAATAACTTATGCGGTTTATGGTGAAGATGAATAAGTTTAGTTTGTTTTTTCTGGTACTAATGGTAGTTGGTACGGTGTTCTCCCAGTCTGAAGGCCTTACAAGTTCACCCTATTCCCTCTATGGCCTTGGGGTCGTCAACCAAACAGGTATTGGTAGAACCAACGGAATGGGTTACAGCGGTATAGCATTGAGGGAAGAAGGTGAGATAAACAATTTGAACGCTGCAAGCTTTGCCCTTATGCCTGAAAACAGTTTTATATATGACGTAGGTTTAAAGGGCCAATACAATACCTACAGTAATCGGTCGGACCAAGAAAATAGAACCACGTTGAACTTTTCTAACTTGGCCATGGCCTTTCGAATTTTTGAAGGATTAGGTGCCGGAATTGCCATGGTGCCCTATAGTGATGTAGGATATTCTTTGGTAGGTATAAAATCCAATATCGAGGGTACCAATGAGGTTTTTGAAAGTAATGTGAGGGGCATCGGTGGGTTGAGCGACCTAAGACTTAATCTAGGTTATCGCATAACCGATGGTTTGAGATTCGGTTTAAGTACCTCTTTGTTGTTTGGAAACGTTGAAGAGGAAGAAAGCTTTCAGATCAGCACAAGTTCGTTTAACCTATCGGAAGAGACCAATTATACAGGTCTACGCCTGGGTACTGCTATGCAGTTCGATTTGACCGATAACATTACCATAGGTGGTACCATGCAATTTCCCACCTCGTTAAAAGGTAATCTTAAGCGTTCGGTACTTAAAAATATTGATGATACCGAAATCGTGGTCGACTCAGATGATTCAGATGCTATCGACGATTTTAAGTTGCCTTTAGAGGTAGGGGTAGGTATTAGTGCCAAAACATTTAACTCGCTTGTTTTATCTTTTGATTACAAGAATAATTTTTGGAGTAAGACCGGTCAAGCCGAGAATCTAGGTCATTATGTAGATCAGAGCATATTTGCATTTGGTGCTGAATATGTTTCTAAGCAAGATAGCTATAAATATGCTGACCGGATTAGGTATCGAATGGGGTATAATTACGATACGGGCTATCTGTCGGTAAATAATTCTAAGATAGCGGGTCATGCATTAACGGCAGGTATCGGACTACCTATTGGGCAAGGGCATACCT